>OKNS01000320.1_pt1 | contig 3772 bp, 2 predicted proteins | sample 1610581 | NCBI WGS metagenome assembly OKNS01 (sample SAMN04436665, study PRJEB24849) | human gut metagenome | biome: human gut; feature: NICU; material: stool | host: Homo sapiens | place: USA: Saint Louis, MO | collected 2010-07-26 | reverse complement strand
GATTAAGGCGTCAAGCGATTCAACTGTCACAGTCACGCTAACTGTTTCTGAATCAGATGAACTCGATGCATTGCATAGTTCAGGGTAGTACTTTACAACGGACACTTTCTTATTGATGATGAATGACACAAGAAACCTCACGTATTAAATAATGTCAATCTCTATACTATATGATTGTAGGTTTGCCTTGTTGCTGGCGGTATAAAGGCGGAAGAAGAACGCCCCGGATGTGGTTACTGTATAGAATAACTTCCGTACATCATAAGCGGTTACAGCAACCTGATGTGTATTTGCTGATGCAACCTTAATTGTTGTGACTACGCTATTGGTTTGGAGAAATACATCCTCTTCTCCTGAATAATTATAAAGAACTACGCGAACACCAATGACGGCAAATGACGAGTCAATCATCAAATGGTGAGGGATAAACTCATCTCCATTTGATACAGGTGAGCCATACTCAAATCTCAGTGTTCTCTTTGGTTGGATGTAAGTAGAGAGTCCTCCTGTCGAGCTTGCAAAAACAGATGACAGTTTATCGTAGTTGTTTCCGGAGATAGCCATACCATCATGGGAACCCTGCTGGAAACGAAACCATCGGCAGGTGTAAATGTTATTTCTGAATGGAGAAACAATATTATCAACCCACCATTCCTTGATTGTGGAAAAGTCGCTGTACTGCGAATTGCTGAATAGGCCAGCGGCAATGAATCCTGACGTACTGTTAGCATCAAAATGCACATTACTGGTAGAGTTAATCACATCTGACGCTGAAGCCTCAGCGTTCATCCCGTAACCATATGGAGTAATCGATAAACTGGCAGTAGAGGTATAGACGTTATCGCAATGCTCCACGTCAGCCGCCAGGGCAGCAGTCAGCGTATTCAGGTACAGACCGCCAGACTGTGCCTGGTAATCGGTTCTCGTCGGGTCCTGTACTGACGACGCTACGGTATACGTTACGCCGCGTATCTGAATCTGATAACCGGCGCGAACGGAGTTGATGCTGTAAAACGCCATTCTGTCCGCAGTAATATCAAGCACCGCGTTGTACTGGTCATGTATAACGAAAGCCGGAATCGTATCTATGTTATGATTGTTGTGCGCTACCATAACATTACGAGACGAATTTACCTGTATGCCTCGCATACAATTTAAGTGGATGTTCTCATTTACGCTCAGCGAGCCGTATGCTTTGATGGCGAATATTCCCGTTTCACACCAGTAAGTATGATTAGCAGTAATAACGGCATCATTATGAGTGCCGACAGCGCAAATTCCAAATTTTGCATAGTGAATAGTGTTATTGGATGCTTCATTGCCATAAGTAATTGAGTTTGATTTAGAATCGAACGTCTCAAACTCAACTCCATAAAGGCCCACATCTATCACTGTACAGTGGTGGACTTTGCAATAACTGGAGCAGGCGAAAATATTGATACCGCTCTGCCGTGAAACATGAGAGATATTGACGTTACTGGCTTCGGAGTGGTCGGAATACATACCGAAAATACCCCACCCGCCAAAATATTCACCCCGGCAGTTTCGAATCGTCATATGGGGACAGTATTCATAACGAATCATGCAGTCGCCCCACTCCTTGGAGTCAGGGCGCTGTAAGTGCGCTCCGGTCGCAGACAGACCCTCAATAGTGGTAAACGGGCAATTAAACAGCGACAGCAACCCCAGATTGCCGGAGCCATACTCAAAATCCGGGTCAGAACCCCACCTCCATGTGGATTTTCGTTCTCTACCCGAAAGCGTTCCATTCTGGAAAATGAGGTTAAGATTAGATTTATTTTTTATTGTTACAGGGCCAGAAACCTGATGATACCCCATGACAATAACGGTCGTCCCATCAGGTACGCTGTTGTAGAAGTTTTGCAGTTTCTGTGTGGCGTCTGACTCATCGAACGGAATAATTCCCGCATCGAAATTCGTCAGCGTATTATTGATAATCTGGCGCACCCACCCATTAAAGACTGTTACTCCGTCATTCTCAGATGCCCTGTCTTCATCATAGACAAACTGCCCGCCGCCATCGCTGCCGCCTTCGTTGTAGCTTTTTACAAGTACACGGTCGCCATGCGCTCCACGGTACAAAGACAACTTATAAACGCTTGAAAATTGACCGATAAACTCAAAGCCGCTGGGTGCGCTGATATCATTCATGGGTAAAGAAAATGACCAATCACCCCAGGATTTACTGGATTCTTTATAGGTAGCCACAGCGAAAACAATCGCATTGGATGTAAATGTTCTTCTTTTTTCCGGGGCACTGAGGACGGTTAAAACTCCACCATTAATGTCCGGGGATGATTCATTTCCCTGTCGGATAGTATATATACCGGGCTGTAACAAACTATCAATGTCAATATCGGCGCTGATTCCCGATTTCATCATCAGCGCACCATAATTATTTTCGGACATAAGCACCTCGTGATTGTTAACAGGTGCGATTTAACCGGATGAGGAAGGGATGATACAGAAAGCGGGCGAGAGGTAACGCCGCCAGATGAGGCATGGCGGCGTTTAGTGAGTGTCAGGATATCTTTTCAAGGCATTGGGCGTATAAATCGTCCTGAGTGCCGTTTAGCGCCTCAAATGCGGCTTTTCCTCCGCATGTTCCGTCAGCATGAACCGGAATCAGCCAGACATAAACAGCGCGTATTGCTGCTGGAGCGGCGTGCTGGTGGTGATGGTCGCACAGTGGCAAAACGCGGGCGTGTGCGCCTGATGCTGTTCTCCCTTCGATATGATGTAGGCTGACCACATCGTTAATAATCCCATGAACGTAACAGGCAATGCAGGGTAGAGCGCCGATTTTATCCATTAGTGAGCGTTCAGCGGCGCGGGGTATTCGGCCTTTCAAACCACGCGAACACGGCTTATTTTTTGCCCGTTCAATATAGCGGGATTGCCGTTCCCGCTGTTTTTCATACTGAGCCTGTCGCCATTCCGGGTCTGCCTGTTTCTCGCGCTGACGGGCAATGGCCCGCTGCTGATACTCACGCTGCTTTTCAAAGTGACGTTGTAACTTTTCCTGTGCGGTTTTCATGTTGAGAACCCCGCATATCAGTAAGGAAGGTCAGATTCAGGGATGTACGCCGGGATTTCATTGTTGAAGCCACCACTTTCAACATGAAGGATTAGAGTTTCGATATAGCCAGCGGTGTACGCATCGCAGCGACGCGCAATTTCATGAAGCTGTTGTAGCTTGATATCGGTGTCAGCGTTGCCCGTCACGATTTCCTGCGCAATATCCACCTTTTGTTGCATCTCATCGACGGTGAGTTGCGCTTGTGCTGCAAGAATGGTGGATTCGCTGGCCTCGTTATCGCCGTCAGCTCCGACGATATCCATGATGGTGCGGGCAACTTTCATTTCAGGATTTGCCAGCGCTTCAAAGTTCACATCACCACGCATCAGCGCCAGCGTATAGAAATCACGACAGGCGTTATACCAGTTACTGCGGTGATAGCTCGTATCGCTGTGTACTGAGCGCATATCCAGACCGTGCGACACATGAACTTCCATCAGACGCATAGCAATTTCGATAATTTCCGAATCGTGGCCCGCTTCAACGGCGGCAACAAAAGCCTCTTCATCGTCATCAAGCGGGGTACAGTCAGGTATAAATGTCCGGGCGACTGGCGCTGACATATCGCGGGTATCATGCACATCGTTTGAATCAGCGCTAGAAATCGCAACAGAAGAAAGGGATTCCGCGATATCCATAGCGACTTCAGCGCTGACGTGTGCGCCGGTTCGG
>OKNS01000311.1_pt1 | contig 3929 bp, 8 predicted proteins | sample 1610581 | NCBI WGS metagenome assembly OKNS01 (sample SAMN04436665, study PRJEB24849) | human gut metagenome | biome: human gut; feature: NICU; material: stool | host: Homo sapiens | place: USA: Saint Louis, MO | collected 2010-07-26 | reverse complement strand
CGCCGCCAGAAAGCTGTGAATGAGTTGTATGACGCCTTTGAGCTTAACAGTCTGGAACCCGGCTCTACCGTTCGCCTGGCCACTAAAGGCGACCTGACAATCATGATGTTCCGCAGCGAGGGAAAGGACAATGACTGATATCACCGAACTGGCGCAGGAAGCCAGAATCAACGCTGGATGTGGTGAGTATCTTTCCCCGGCGGAGACCATGGAGCTGGTAGAGGCGCTGGAGAAGGCGCAGCAGCGCATCGCCGATCTGGAGTCACGCACCGTGAAGATTCCATACTTGCCTGATGATTGCGACAGAATCGAAGCGCACTTTAAGTATCAGGTAGCCATTAACGCCGCTGGCATCAAGGTGGAGGCTGAGTGATGTGGAGAGGAACCGATCGCACCAGAAGCCAGATGATACTGACCGAGTATCGCTACGACCCTAAAGCCAAAGACTCCAAATCCGTTTACCTGGTGCGGCATAACAGCCGCATTCATCAGACTGTTCTGGAGCAGCATTTGACAATAGAGCGCGATAGTTTCGGTCGTTTCATACCGACTATCGAACTGAAAGACTTTCCGGAAGGACTTGGCGACCGCGAGTCGATGCTCAAACTTGCCGACTGGCTGCACCGTTTAGGTGTGGCTATCGAGGATAACTGGAGTCAACCATGACCAAATCAACCATAACCAGAGAGCGCATTCAGCGAATTATCCGAGCCATTAATAGCGAAGCTTATGACGAGGAAGAAATCAGAGGGTGGTTAAGTTCTGATGAAATCATGGAGCTTTCCCGCATGGCGCTGGCCGCAATGGACAGCAGCGAGTCGGTTGAACTGCCGCTCGACTACCTGCAGGGACACAAAGACGGCCTGGAGTTTGCCTCCCAACTGGCAGAAGCCAATCACCCTGAGACCGGAGACTGGCTTTACGATGACCCTATCGAGTTGGCAAAAGCTATTCGCAAAGGCCCAGATATGCCGCCAGCGCAGCCGGCAGCGGACAGCGAGCCGGATCGCAATCCTGTGCTGGCGTATGCCGACAGTTATCGTGATATGGCGAAACAAGGCGTCGAGTCAGTACCAATATGGAGCGTCATTACCGACTTAGAGCGAAACATAGCGCCGCTCTATCGCCACGCGCAGCAGCCAGTAGTGCCGAAAGACCATCAAATCCGCGAACTGGTTAATCAGTTGCGCGATATAGCGATTGAATATCATGGGACACAGCAACTTCGTGAACGCATTGCGCGGGTTCTACGCGCCGCCATGCTCAACGGAGGTAAGTCATGAAATTCGAAGAATGGTTATCGCAACAAAACGGCATCATTGAGGTTGATTGCGGCTGTGTTACCTCTGAAGCTTTTTATCACTGGATGCGCGTAGCTTATGAGGCTGGCAACTCTCAGGTAATTCCGGATGGTTGGACATGCAACGATAAAGCAAACGCAGCGCTGATGATGCTTGATCGGATTGAAACGGTAGACCCTGTTGATGATGACCGTGTCGACGGCATTAAGCGCATTGTTCGTGAGCTCGCAGCCGCCACGCAGTCTCCCGGCAGTGACCCTGCCACCGTGCCGGGTAAATGGATTCCGGTAAGCGAGCAGATGCCAGACGTTGGCGTGAAGGTATTATGCTTTCCGGCAAAAGATGAGCCAATTCATGCAACTTTCAACGGCCAGTTATGGCTGCAGGATGTTTCATGGAGCGGAAGTGAAGAGCCAATTGATAACGTCATTCCTGTCACCGTAACCCACTGGATGCCGCTGCCGGCCGGGCCGCAGGGGGTGAAAGGTGAATGATATTCAGCGGTATCGAATGGGGTATTTTGGCTGGTTAAAGAACGCTTTTTCTATGGCTGTCGCTGCTGTTAGCGATATGTGCGCGGTGGTATTCTCTGTAGAAATGGCGTGCGCATTGCTATGGATAGCAATCATCGTGACATTTCCGGTTTCTATGCCAATCCTTGCATTGGTACAGATGATGGTAACCCGGCGTAAGCTGCGTACGCGGTACGGCCATGCCGAATTGATGAGGGACGACTAATGCCTAAATCCCCCGCAGAACGCAAAGCCTCCAGTTGAAATCAAACCCCTCTCCGGAGGGGTTTTTATCGTATATGCTCATTTTGCTTTTATCCCCGTGACGGGCGATAATTACCTCGTCAGCCTGAGCAACTGACACGATTATCCGGCGCCAAGTGGGGACACATGGCGCACAAAACCTTAAAGCATTACCTGTCACCGATGGCGAGAGTCACCGGCGATTTTCTGCATTCAGCGTTTTACCTCTCTGGAGGTGAAGCGTGAACATTCCTCAATGCGGCATCAAGCTGCACAGCGGCAACTTCAGCGCTATAGGCCAGATTCTTCAGGAGCATCTCTCTGATGGAAAATGTCTGCGCCTGCAGGTCAAAGAGTGGCGCGAAAAACGCAGCCTGAGCCAGAACGCACTCAGTCACATGTGGTACACGGAAATCAGCGAATACCTGGTTAATTCCGGGCGTGCCGACGCGACCCCTGACTGGGTTAAGCGCACCCTCAAGAAAACTTATCTCGGCTCCGTTGAAGTCACCTACACCGATTTTATCACCGGCACCAAAGAAACCACCTGGGAGCCTCGTCACACGTCCGAACTCGACACAGGGGAGATGCATATCTTCCTGTGCAAGGTCGAAGCGTGGTGCGCTCAGTTTGGCCTTGCGCTGACCATCCCTCACGGTTGCGAATATCAGCAACTCCAGCAGAAGCAGGAGGCCTGATGAGTAGCCAATTCGCTAAGGTCATGGACCGCGGCATCTTTCGTGTTCCTGCACGCCGCCGTAAGCGCAAAGTCGAAGTTAAGCCTTCCGACATTCCAACCTTTCACTATACGGCCCACCTGGCGGATGTCCGCTGGTTGCGCCACGCTGCCAGAAGGAAAATTGCATGAGCATTTATCAACGCATTAACGGCGCTGACTGGCGCAATATCTGGGTTGTTGGCGACCTGCACGGCTGCTACACCAACCTGATGAACCGGCTGGACGCGGTCGGGTTCGACCCAGCACAGGATCTGCTGGTTTCGGTTGGCGACCTCATCGACCGCGGCACCGAGAACGTCGAATGCCTCGACCTGATTAATCAGCCATGGTTCCGCGCGGTGCGCGGCAACCATGAGCAGATGATGCTGGACGCTATCGCAGCCGGATACGGCAGCAAGGAGATTCATTGGAGGCAGAACGGCGGATCCTGGTACTACTTCCTTGACCCGGAGCAGGAGATTTTGGCGAAGTCTCTAATCCCCAAGGTGGCGGCGCTGCCGCTTATCATCGAGGTAATGACCGAAGGTAGCAGGGTGGTGGTCTGCCATGCTGATTACCCTCATAACGAATATGCATATGGCAGGCCCGTCGATGCAGAACAGGTGATCTGGAATCGTGAGCGAGTGAGCGCGGCTCAGGATGGGATTGTCTCGCCGATAGCCGGTGCTGATCTGTTTATCTTCGGCCATACCCCTGCGCGCCAGCCCCTGAAGTATGCCAACCAGATGTACATCGCCACCGGCGCTGTGTTTTGCGGAAACCTCACGCTGGTTCAGGTGCAAGGTGGTGACCATGAGTAAAACCTACCGCAGCAAGAAGTGGCTAGCCGCAGTCGGCCAGATTGAGCAATGCGTCCTGTGCGGAGCGTGGGGCGTACAGGTAGCACACCGCAATGAAGGTAAGGGAATTGGCATGAAGACAGACGACTGCGCCACCGCCGCTATCTGTGTCACCTGCCATTCAGAGATCGATAACGGAAAGGGTTTTAGCCGTGACGAACGCCGCCAGTTAATGGACCGCGCGATTGTACTGACCGTTATCCAGATTGCCCGTCGTGGCTTGGTGGTGCCCGCATGAAAATCTACAATATCACACCCATCGGCAAGCCTCGCATGACCCGCGCGGATAAGTGGA
>OKNS01000305.1_pt1 | contig 3991 bp, 5 predicted proteins | sample 1610581 | NCBI WGS metagenome assembly OKNS01 (sample SAMN04436665, study PRJEB24849) | human gut metagenome | biome: human gut; feature: NICU; material: stool | host: Homo sapiens | place: USA: Saint Louis, MO | collected 2010-07-26 | reverse complement strand
GGATCGTGGCCGCCTCGGTCATGCAGAACTGCGCCGAGGACGTGCCGTTCATCGGCCCGCAAACCTGCGTCGACCTGTGGATGGGCTGGGGCGTTCCAAAAGAGCGCTGTATCGTGATGAAACCAGGGGATGTGGTTAAAATAAAGGATGTTGAAATCCACGCGCTTGACGCTTTTGACCGTACGGCCCTCATCACCTTACCCGCGGATCAAAAAGCCGCAGGCGTCCTGCCGGACGGAATGGATCAGCGCGCGGTGAACTACCTGTTCAAAACGCCGGGCGGCAACCTGTATCACAGCGGCGATTCCCACTACTCCAACTACTACGCGAAGCACGGTAACGAACACCAGATCGACGTGGCGCTGGGCTCCTATGGCGAGCGCCCGCGCGGTATCACCGACAAAATGACCAGCGCCGATATCCTGCGCATGGCCGAGTCGCTGAATGCTAAAGTGGTAATCCCGTTCCATCACGATATCTGGTCAAACTTCCAGGCCGATCCGCAGGAAATCCGCGTTTTGTGGGAGATGAAAAAAGATCGTCTGCAGTATGGCTTTAAGCCTTTCATCTGGCAGGTGGGCGGAAAATTCACCTGGCCGCTGGATAAAGACAACTTCGAATACCATTATCCGCGCGGATTCGACGATTGCTTCACGATGGAACCGGACCTGCCCTTTAAGGCGTTCCTGTAAGGCTTCTCCGGCGGGACCGCCCGCCGGAAATTATCCCCGTCAGCATTAGTATTTTCACCTGATTTCAAATATCATCTTTGCTTATCACTTTTAATCGGATTTGCTCATGACGGAAGCGCAAAGACATCAAATTTTACTGGATTTGCTGGCACAAACGGGATTTGTCACCGTGGAGCAGGTGATTTCCCGGCTGGGAATTTCTCCGGCGACGGCACGACGCGATATCAACAAACTCGACGAAAGCGGCAGGCTAAAAAAAGTCCGCAACGGCGCGGAAGCCATCAGCGAGCAGCGCCCGCGCTGGTCGCCAATGAATATTCACCAGGCGCAAAACCACGATGAGAAGGTACGGATTGCGCGTGCGGCTTCGCAGCTGGTCAACCCTGGCGAAAGCATCGTCATTAACTGCGGCTCTACCGCATTCCTGCTTGGGCAGGAGCTGTGCGGCAAACCGGTACAGATCATCACCAACTATTTGCCGCTGGCCAACTATCTGATCGATCAGGAACACGACAGCGTCATCATTATGGGCGGGCAGTATAACCGCAGCCACTCTATCACCCTGAGCCCGCAGGGCAGCGAAAACAGCCTGTATGCCGGGCACTGGATGTTCACCAGCTGCAAAGGTTTGACCGCCGAAGGGCTGTAGAAAACCGATATGCTGACGGCGATGGCGGAGCAAAAAATGCTTAACGTCGTCGGCAAACTCGCGGTCCTGGTCGACAGCAGCAAAGTCGGCGAACGCGCCGGAATGCTCTTTAGCCAGGCCGGGCAAATCGACCTGGTGATTACCGGTAAACAGGCGGATGAGGCGATCCTCAAGCAGCTTGAGGATCAGGGCGTGCAGGTGATTCGCGTTTAAAGGTGACGTTGAAAAAAGTCCACCGTCGCGGCTAACGCTTCCGGCGTAATGCGGTGGCGGACGCCTTTCTGCCAGAGGCAGGTTAAATTGTCGGCCAGCGCGTTTTGCTGCAGCGCCTGCTGCAGGCGGAAGGTTTCCCCCGGCGGCACGACATCATCTTCATCGCCGTGCCAGAGCAGCAGCGGACGGCTGGCCAGGGTCGCCAGCTGCTGGCTGACGTCCCACGCCACCAGCTGTTCTGCATCGAACGAAGGCGAAGGGAAAAGCGCCTGCGAGAGCGAACTGAAATAGCCTGACCCCATCAGGCAGGCTACGCTTTTCAGCTCCGGGTGGTGGGTCATAATTCCTAATGCCGTCATTCCGCCCATCGATGCGCCTGCCACCGCCAGCCTGTCGTCAGCAAGCCATCCCCGATCCCGAATCGCCTCCTGTAGGGCCGGAAATTCAATAAAATTGTACATCAGAATCGGCCAGAAGCGCTGCATCCGCCCCTGCTCGTCTCCCCGGTAGCGCGCGCCGTGTTCCGCTGCATCAGGCATAATCACCCGAAACCCCGCCTCTGCAAGCGCAACGGCAAAATAGCTGTAGACCAGCTTAGAAGAGGTAAAACCATGATAAAAGACAATGCAAGGCAGCGCCGTATCTGCGGCGCCCTGCGGGTATGCATGGAGAACCTCCCCACCCGCAAGGTTACGCATTTCTAATGCAATCATTTACCGTCTCCTTTCTCTCAAGTGATGTTATGTTATTACTCAAGTCGCTCGTTCGCACATGATTCATAATCTTGAGAACCAGATTACGCTTTCACGATATTTTCATTCGAAAATCGCGTACGGGATAACAATTTGGGAACATTCCCCGGAAATGACATTCAGGCTACCACTACACTATGACTAACAGGAAACGAGATATGGTTATGCGTAGGTTTGCACCGTGGTTAATGGCAATCGCTTTAACCGGCTGTAGCGCCCTACAGGGGACGCCAAAGGCGCCGCCGCCGGCAACCGACCATCCACAAGAGATCCAGCGTAATCAGACGGCGGGTCTGCAGAAGATGGGGACGGTGAGCGTATTAATGTACGGCTCACCGATGGATGTCGAGGCTGCGCTAAAGGTCAAAGCTGAGGCGGCTAAAGCGGATTACTACGTCATCATAATGATTGATGACACCATGGTTCCGGGCCAGTGGTATTCGCAGGCAATTTTGTACCGTAAATAGCGGTCAACCTTTAAGCCAGCTTTACACTGCTTTGCATCCATTCACGTTCTCCTGTGCATAATAACGTTCGGCCAGCTGTAACCTGGCAGAACGTTAGCAACGGACTGCCCTCAGGACTATGTGAAATGGAGCTGACGATGAAACGAACTTTTACCCTACCCAGCCTGATGTTGACCACCGTCACGGCCAATACTTCCGCGCAGTCAGCGGAGTTTGCCAGCGCTGACTGCGTAACGGGCCTGAACGAAATTGGCCTGATTTGCGTTAACAACATCTCGGGCAGCCAGCAGGATGTTGAACACGCTATCGCCGTGCAGGCCGATGAGCAGGGCGCCTCCTGGTATCGCATCGTCCAGATGTACGAGGAGCAGCAGCCGGACAACTGGCGGGTACAGGCCATTCTTTATGCCTGAGGCGCCTGTCGTCCACGCCCCGTTGCCCGTAACAGTAAGTCATCCAGCGTCTGCTCATCCAGCCGCATGCCGCCGCGCGCGTCGAGCATCATACGGCACCAGGCCTCTGCCAGCGGCGGTGACGCGAAGCGTAATAGCTGCGCCCCAACGCCCAGCATATAGACCAGCCGGGTAATCTCCCGCCCCTGCTCTTCCAGAGGCCGCCGTAGCCACTGCTGCAGCTGCCGCCACGTCCGATCGAAATGACGATTTTGCCCTTTCACTTCCGCGCACTCCGCCGCCAGAAGTTCGAGCGCCGCCGGCTGCTTCATCAGAACCCGCATCACGTCCAGACACATAATATTACCGGAACCTTCCCAGATGCTGATTACCGGCATTTCACGGTACAAACGCGGTAATTCACTCTCTTCACAATAGCCTGAACCGCCCAGTACCTCCATCGCCTCGGCGACGAACGCGATCCCGGATTTGCAGACAGCAAATTTCGCGGCGGGCGTGAACAGCCTTGCCCATAGCGCTTCCTGCACATCGTCGCGCCTGTCCCAGGCCCTCGCCAGGCGGAACAGAAAGGCGGTTTGCCCTTCCAGCCGCAGCGCCATCTGCCCCAGAACCTGACGCATTATCGGCTGATCGACCAGATTTTTACCAAATGCCTGACGCTGCAGAGCATGGTATAGCGCTACCGAATAGGCCCGGCGCATCAGCGCATGGCTACCCAGCGCGCAGTCAAAACGGGTCAGGCCGCCCATTTTGAGAATTTGCCGGACGCCATCGCCCTCTTCTCCGACCAGCCAGCCGCAGGCAT
>OKNS01000296.1_pt1 | contig 4055 bp, 3 predicted proteins | sample 1610581 | NCBI WGS metagenome assembly OKNS01 (sample SAMN04436665, study PRJEB24849) | human gut metagenome | biome: human gut; feature: NICU; material: stool | host: Homo sapiens | place: USA: Saint Louis, MO | collected 2010-07-26 | reverse complement strand
AGCGTCCAGTCCAGGCCGAAGGGGTTGCCGATAGCAAACACCTTCTGACCCACCTTGCGGTCGGCACTGGTGCCGACCGGCACGGCCGGCGGGCGCTTGAAACCGACGCCGATCTTGAGCACGGCGATGTCGTGCGCGGGGCTCATCCCCACCAGCGCGGCCTGGTAGTCGCGGCCGTCGGCCAGTTTGACGGTGGCTTCGGACGCGCCCTGGATGACGTGGAAGTTGGTGACGACGTGGCCGGCGTCGTCCCAGATGAAGCCCGAGCCAGTGCCGCGCGGCACGGAGAACACGTTGCGCGTCCAGACATCGCGTACTAATTGCGCGGTGGTGATGTAGACCACCGAGGCGCGCGATTTTTCGAACAGTTCGATGGTGGTTTTCTCGTCCGCCGCCAGATCGCCACGCGCCATCACGGTGCGTTCTGCTGCCTCGCGCGGACTGAACCAGGCCTCGATGGCGGGCAGAAACTGCCACAGCAGCATGAGCGCGGCAATACAGGCGGTGATGAAGAGCCAGCGCCGGACGAAGCGGTCCGGCGCGGGGCGTTTGTACGGGTCTAGATAGGCCATGAGACGTCTCCTGTTGATGGGCAATCAGCGCCACAGCCCGCTCGGGCGCCAGCGCGGTGGGCGCGTCGCCAAAGCGGATTCCGGAAAAAATGGGGCGCGCGGAGTGGCAACGCTGATGCTGGCCCAGGCGCCAACGTCAGCAGGCGTGCGATGCGCTCTTGCGTTGCCGGACGCGTGCGCAAGCAGGAGGGCTCGGGATTGCCCCATCCCGGCCATAGCCAGGCACGCCAGGAGCGGCTGACCCGCTCGATTTTCGCCAGCGCGGACGCCAGCCCCTGCGGGTCGCCAGTCAGTTCCGCCGCAAGGCGGTCAGCGTCGAACTCACGCACGCGAGACAAGCCGAGCTGTGCGAGCAGGGCCAGTTGGGGCGATGCGGCCAATAATAATAGACCAGGCCAATAGACCTCCGCCGCGCCAACCAGCAGCGCGGGCAGGCTGAGCAGGATCGCGATCTGTCCCATAAGGGCCAGTAGGCACGTGAGGCGACTGACGGAATCCGCCAGCCCCATGACACGCAGATCCTCATTAGCGATGTGCGCGACCCCGTGCGCGAACACACCCGCCAGCTCGCGTGGGCTCAGGCTGCGCAGCAGGCCATCGGTGAGGGCGATCGATGCCTCCGGCTTCGATCCGGGGGCGAAGGCGGTGACGACGGCACTGGGCACATAGTGCGGCACCGGCATGGCGGGCAAACCGGCACTGGCGGGCAGCTCGAGCAACAGGGCCCACATCTCGTGGGCTTGTTGCGGGTGCAAGGCCCGTACGCGATACAGGCGCAAGCTCAGCGCCGACGCGGCTACCGGTTCCAGCAGCAACGCACCTGCAACGGCAAACAGCGCGAGCCACAGGCAGCCTTCCCCAAATGGCAGTCTCCCTGCTGCGGCTGCGATCCCGACCAGGGTCAGGACCAACAGCCCGGTCTGCAGGCGGTTGAGCCAGCGGTGTTGCAAGAGCGCAGTGCGCGGATCACTCGGATGATGACGGGTCATGCTCAGAGGTCTCGACGGCGCGGTCGCCGCGCTTGCGCAGCAGCCAGTAGGTCGCACCCAGAGCCAGCGTGGCGACTGCCAGCGCGGCTATCTTTGCGGGGCTCGCGTCGGAGTCGAGGATCACGAACTTGCGGGAGAGTGCGATCACCGCGATCAGGACCACCGTCTTGACCTGGATGATGCTGTCCCGACGCAGCGCCACGCGCACGATGGAATGCTTGAACTCCATCGCGATCAAGAGCGTCATGATCATGCCGAACACGCTCTGGAATACCTTGTGGTCCAGGGGATTGAAGGCATCGAGAACCAGCAGCGTGAAGACGATGGAGATGAGCTGGAACAGCGACACCACGATGATGACGGCGATCACCGCCGACAGCACGAGCGCGACGACCTGCTCGAAGCGCTCGTAAAAACTCATGATGGCCAATTGGTCACGCAAGACCTGAAATGGGTTAAGGCGTTTTGATTTCATGACGATGAACTCCCTGGAAAACGGCTGCTGTCGAGACGGCGGCGCATTGCGCTGATGTGTCCTTCAATCAACTCGGTCGACATGCCAAGCGTCGACATCACCTGTTCCGCCAGCCCAATAGCTGCGGCAAAGGATTGCTGATAAACGCGCACGTTAGGCATGGCGCGAAATGCATCGGCCGCGGTCGTACTTCTGCATGACACCCACAAGGTTAGCGCCGGACGGCGCTCGGCAATCGCCTGGGCGATGCGCACCGCTTGCTGGGCATGGGCGAACGTTAGCACCACCAAGTGCGCATGCGTCAAGCCGGCAGCCAGCAAGGTATCGGGCCGACTGGCATCGCCATGGAACACCGGCGCGCCGGCGGCACGCGCGGCCTCTACCTTCTGCGCGTCCGCCTCCAGCAGCAGATGCGCCACGCCGGCGTGGCGAAGAATCTCGCTGACTGTCAGGCCAAGCTCGCCCGCGCCGCAAACGATGACATGGTCTCGATATCGCGTCGTCTGCGCGGCGATCTCGACTTCTTCAGCCTGGGGTGGCTGAATGACGCCGCCGGTGCGGCTCAAGAACCGGGCAAGTACATCGTGATGGCGGATCAGTAGCGGTGCCAGGGCCATGCTGAGCACCAGCGCGACCAGCATGGGTTGGACGACGGTCGCGGGGATCAGATGCTGCTGCAAGACCGTGCCCAACAACAGCAGGGCGAACTCGCCGCCGTGCCCCAACGCTATGCCCGTGCGCCAGGCATCGAGGGCGGACAGGCGCGTCGCCCGCAAGGCCAGCGTATTGAGCAGGATCTTGACCGGTACCAGCACCACCAGCCACGCCAGCACCGCCAGCGGTGCCGAAAGAATCTGTGCTGCGTCCAGTTGCAGGCCGATGGTCACGAAGAACACGCCCGACAACACATCGCGAAACGGCCTGAGGTGGCTTTCCATGTGGTGCCGGAAGTCGCTCTCGCCCAGCACCATCCCGGCGAGGAAGGCCCCCAGGGCGGCGGATACGCCGACCGCGTGCGCAGCAGCGGCGGCAGCCACCACCACGCACAAGGAGACGAGCACGAACGATTCCTCGTGGCCCCGCCGCGCCACCCAGCCCAGCAGGCCATGCAACAGACGGCGCGAGACGAGGGCCGCTGCCGCGAACAGCAGCAGCACACCGAATACTTCGAGCAGCACATGCTCGATCTTCGGCGACTCGCCGCGCGCCCAGATCGCCAGCAAGGCCAGCAGGGGCACGCTGGCCAGGTCCTGAAAGACCAGCACGGCGATGGCACTGCGTCCGTGGCGGGTGGTGAGCTCGCCTTGGTCGGCCAGTTGTCGGCTGACCAGCGCCGTGGACGACATGGCCGCCGCAGTGCCGAGCAGCGCGGCGCTCTGGCCGGGCTGCCCCAGCCACATCAATAGCAGGATCAGCGGCGGGGCCACGGCGATCATCTGCAGAGCGCCCGCCATCAGCACCGTCCTGCGGGCGAGCCAGAAGTCTCCGAGGGAGAATTCCAGTCCGACCATGAACAACAGCAGCGCCACGCCCAGCTCGGACAGAAAGCTCAGCGTCTCCCCCGGCGCGATCACGCCGATGACTGAGGGGCCCAGTACAACGCCGACAGAGAGATACCCCAGCAAGGCGGGCACTCTGAACGCCGCCGTCGCCATCGCCGCCAGGCTGCAAGCCGCCAGCAGGATTAGCGTAGTGCCGAGCAAGCCCTGCATCGGTCAGCGTCCCACTTGCGTCGACGTCCAGCGCACGATGTCCTGCGCGCCCATCACGCCGGCCTGACGGGCGATCTCCCGCCCACCCTGGAACAGGGCGAGCGTCGGGATGCTGCGGATACCGAACTGCGCGGCCAGGTGGGGCGCAGCCTCGGTATTCACCTTCGCCAGCCGGATCCTCGGTTCGAGCTGGTGCGCCGCTTGCTGGAACTGTGGCGCCATCATCTTGCACGGCCCGCACCAAGGCGCCCAGAAATCGCCCAGCAGCGGCAGCTCGCTGCGCTCCACGTGGCGCGAGAACGTCGCC
>OKNS01000288.1_pt1 | contig 4234 bp, 3 predicted proteins | sample 1610581 | NCBI WGS metagenome assembly OKNS01 (sample SAMN04436665, study PRJEB24849) | human gut metagenome | biome: human gut; feature: NICU; material: stool | host: Homo sapiens | place: USA: Saint Louis, MO | collected 2010-07-26 | reverse complement strand
GTGTATGTCTTTGTCGGCTGGGATTTGACGAAAGAAGTCGGCGGTACTGAAAGAGACCATTCCCTGGTTGGCGTCTTCATATTCACCGGGCGCGACGATCAACTTGATATTTTTTCTTCCTTTCAGGAGATTAACCACCGGAATGGAGTTGGTTATCACCATGATTTTCTTATCGAAAATAAAATGAGCGAGCGCCAGCGGCGTGGTGCCGCAGTCGATAATAATCGTGTCGCCATCTTCAACCTGCTCGGCGGCTTTCTGGCCAATCAGGTTCTTATCATCGGCCATTTGTATCGATTGCTGCTGAAAGCCGGGCTCGACGCTGGCACCGCGGGTTAAGTAGGCTCCACCGTAGGTTGTTTTTACAATACCTTGTTTTTCAAAGAAAGAGAGATCGCGACGGATGGTCATTTTGGTGACGCCGAACTTTTCGGCGAGGTCATTGACGACGACTTTTTTGTCCTGTTGCAAAATGGCGTAAATGCTCATTCTTCGATTTGATGACTGCATATCTACGATTCACCCAAAGGAAAATCGCACTATAAAATACATCGTTTTGGCGGGCAATGGTGGGCGAAAAGAACATACCCGCCTGCTGGCGGGTATGTCGCGAGGGTTTATTCCCACTCTTGCAGGAAGCGTTGACCGTACTGGTCGGCCACCAGAAGCGCGGCATAGACCTGATCCGGCGTCGCGCCGCCGGGCATATTGTGGATGGTTTCACCTTCCGCGCAGGCGGCTTCCGCCACGGTACGCATTTTGCCCGGGATATCGACTTTAATATCCAGCTGCGCCAGGGTGATAGGCAGCCCGACGCTATGGCACAGCGCCGCTACGGTTTCGATCTCTTCCACCGGCGCGTTTTCCAGTACCAGCTGCGTAAGCGTACCGAAAGCCACTTTTTCACCATGGTAGTAGTGGTGAGCGTCCGGAATAGCGGTCAGACCGTTATGGATAGCGTGCGCAGCCGCCAGGCCGCCGCTTTCAAAGCCGACGCCGCTCAGATAGGTGTTGGCTTCAATAACCCGTTCCAGCGCCGGCGTCACCACGTGCTGCTCCGCCGCCAGCATCGCTTTTTCGCCCTCTTCAACCAGCGTGTTGTAGCACAGTTCAGCCAGCGCCAGCGCCGCCTGGGTGCATTTTCCGCCCGCCATGGTGGTCGCGCCGCTGCGGGAGCAGGCACGCGCTTCAAACCAGGTCGCCAGCGCATCACCGATACCGGCTGCCAGCAGGCGCGCCGGGGCGCCTGCAACGATTTGCGTATCGACAATGACCATGTTCGGGTTGCGCGGCAGCATCAGGTAGCTATCAAACTCGCCGTCATCGGTATAGATGACCGAGAGCGCGCTGCACGGCGCGTCGGTGGAGGCAATCGTCGGGGCAATAACCACCGGCAGATTCATAAAATGTGCTAATGCTTTTGCGGTATCCAGCGTCTTGCCGCCGCCGATACCCAGCACGGCGGTGCAGCGGGCGGAACCGGAAATATCACGCAAGCGGTTGATTTCGTTATGTGAGCATTCGCCGCCAAACGGTGCGATTTCGCCAGCCAGCCCCGCATCCGCCAGGCTTTTACGCAGTTTTTCTTCGGCAAAACCGAGTACGAATTTATCGCCCACGATGAGCCAGCGTTCTGCCAACGGCTTGAGGTATCCACCAAGGCGGGTAATGACGTCCGCGCCCTGAATGTACTTACCGGGTGATTGAATAATGCGATCCATTTCTATTCCTCCTGGATGACCGTGATGCCACCCCCCTGGGCAGCTCGCCGATCGGGTTACAGGTTTAGCGTTCCAAAAGCGTTATTCCAGTCCTGCTCAAACTTCTCAATAGCTGCCTCTACCGCAGGGGTACCGAGCATTTGTTGCGCTACATCTAACGGAAGGGTGATCGCTTCGCAGCCTGCTAACAGGCAATCCAGCACCTGGCGCGGCGTCTTAAAGCTGGCGGCCAGCACTTTGCTTTCCGGCGCATGCAGCTCCAGCAGGGACTGCAGCTCCTGGACCATGCGGATGCCGTCACCGCCCTGGGCGTCGACGCGGTGGACGTACGGCGCCACATATTTTGCCCCGGCCAGCGCGGCCAGCAGGCCCTGAGATGCGCTATATACCGCCGTACCCAGCGTGGGGATACCTTCTTTTTTCAACAGTTTGATAGCGGCAAGGCCTTCGGCGGTGACCGGGATTTTTACCACGATACCGGGGACGGCGTTGCTCAGGCGTTTGGCTTCTTCCACCATGCCCTTCGCGTCGCGGCTCATGGTCTGGGCGAACAGAATACCTTCCGGACCGACGGCTTTTTGCAGGCGCGGAAGAACATCCCAAACCGGCGTTTTACCGGCTGCGATAATGCTCGGGTTGGTGGTCACGCCGGCCAGCGGGTAGATGCGCGCCAGGCGTTCAACTTCTGCTACGTTTGAGGTGTCCAGATAGAGTTCCATGATGCTTTCCTCAATGCTTAATTCGGTAGTGTCGTTGAGGAAAGAATACGGCTTTCACGCGGAGGGTCGCCAGATGACAAATTTGCCAAAAACTGGATAAATGTACGCATTGCGGTTAATGATGATTTAGATCACATTTATCCCGCCACCCGGATTAAAATGGGAAAATAAGAGCGCACAAAAGTCAGGTTTAACACACAAAAATCTAGTTTTTTAGCGAAGCCGTTTTTTCCGTCAGCTGGCTGTGATACTGACGGCGATACTCCGACGGCGAGCGCTCGGTGTTTTTGCGAAACAGGCGGCAGAAGTAGTTGCTGTCGGCGAAACCACAGGCGTGGGCGATATCTTTCACTTTCATATCGTGGCCTTTTAGCAGCATTCTGGCCTGCTCCAGACGGATGTGATTCAGGTATTCGTTAAAGCCCATTGGCCCGCATTTCTGGAACAGATGGGAAAGATAGTTTGGTGAGAGATAAAACGCCTGCGCCACCGACTCGCGGGTTAACGGGTCGGCAAAATGGGCATCAATATGTTTACGAATCGCTTCAAAAAGCGCCTGGCTGCGCGATGACGTTTGTACCTGGCTGCCCAGCAGATCGGCACAGTGGCTGCGCAGGCTGGTGACAATACAGCGGGCCGTATGCTGTTCCTGCGGCTGCATCTGCATTTCATTCAGCGCCTGCAGCAGAAACGATCCAACCCGGGGGCCGCGGCGAGGAACCTGCTGTTTATCCAGCACGTTAAGCGCGCTGCCGTCCCAGTGGCGTAGAACGAATTCCAGCTGCTGCTTACCAAATAAGACAGTTAACAGCTTGGAGGGCATCAGCCACTGCGGGTCATTCCCTCCGCCTGCGGGGACGTACAGCACATCGTGCGGCGTCAGCTGCGCCTGGTCGGCCTTAATCGCCGGATCGCGAAGCTGCCCCGCAAGCATGATTTCGAGGCGCGGAAAATCGACGCTTAGCGCTTTCTCAGAAGCCGGTCTGGATTCTGTGGAAAAGTGGACTTTGCCGATTACCGCCGGGCCTTTAATAAAAGAATCAATGGCCTGATTAATGTCGCTATCCATTCTCTCTCCGCGTCGCGCGATCCCGTTTCATCATACCTAACAAACTGGCAGAGGGAAAAGCCGCGCGATTTTTCTGCGAAGAGAGTTGTAAGATTTGATTGATATGTTATATCGTAACACATTATTGCAAACCTAAACTCAGGAGAGAGTGATGACCCGAAAGATTTCCGCGCTTATGCTTGGTGTAAGCCTGGTCCTGGCGAGCAGTCAGGCGGTCGCCCACGGCCACCATAGCCATGGCCCGGCGCTGACCGAAGCGGAGCAGAAGGCGAGTGAAGGCATTTTTGCCGACCAGGACGTAAAGGACAGGGCGCTGAGCGACTGGGAGTGTATCTGGCAGTCGGGTAATCCCTATCTGCTGAACGGCGATTTAGATCCGGTACTGGAGCAGAAGGCCAAAACAGCCGGTAAAAGCGTGGCGGAATATCGGGAGTATTATAAGAAGGGCTACGCCACCGATGTGGACCAGATTGGTATCGAAGATAACGTCATGGAGTTTCACGTCGGGAAAACCGTCAACGCCTGCCGGTACGCCTATTCCGGCTACAAAATTCTGACCTACGCATCCGGTAAAAAAGGCGTGCGCTACCTGTTCGAATGCCAGCAGGCGGATTCAAAAGCGCCGAAGTTTGTTCAGTTTAGCGATCACACCATCGCGCCGCGCAAGTCCCAACATTTCCATATCTTTACGGGCAATGAGTCCCAGGAAGCGCTGCTGAAAGAGA
>OKNS01000281.1_pt1 | contig 4403 bp, 3 predicted proteins | sample 1610581 | NCBI WGS metagenome assembly OKNS01 (sample SAMN04436665, study PRJEB24849) | human gut metagenome | biome: human gut; feature: NICU; material: stool | host: Homo sapiens | place: USA: Saint Louis, MO | collected 2010-07-26 | reverse complement strand
ACACCAACACCAGCCAGTACGAGCTGGTGAAACTGCTGGTGGGACAGCGGGCGCGCTTTACCGTGGTCGGCGATGACGATCAGTCGATCTACTCCTGGCGCGGCGCGCGGCCGCAGAACCTGGTCCTGCTAAGCCAGGATTTCCCGGCGCTGCAGGTGATCAAGCTGGAGCAAAACTACCGTTCTTCCGGGCGCATCCTGAAGGCGGCTAACATCCTGATTGCCAATAACCCACACGTTTTCGAGAAGCGTCTGTTTTCCGAACTGGGCTATGGCGTAGAGCTGAAGGTGCTCTCTGCCAATAACGCAGACCATGAGGCGGAGCGCGTTGCCGGTGAACTGATCGCGCATCACTTTATTAATAAAACCGCCTATAAGGACTACGCGATCCTGTATCGCGGCAACCATCAGTCGCGGGTTTTTGAAAAGATGCTGCTGCAGAACCGCATCCCGTACAAAATTTCCGGCGGCACGTCGTTCTTTTCCCGCCCGGAAATTAAAGATCTGCTGGCCTATCTGCGCGTGCTGACTAATCCCGATGATGACAGCGCTTTCATGCGCATCGTCAATACGCCAAAGCGTGAAATCGGTTCGGCGAAGCTGAAAAAGATGGGTGAATGGGCGATGGGGCGCAATAAAAGCATGTTTACCGCCAGCTTCGATATGGGCCTGACCCAGACCCTGAACGGACGCGGCTATGAGTCTTTGACCCGCTTTACCCACTGGCTGCGGGAGATCCAGCAGCTTTCAGAGCGTGAACCGATTGCCGCCGTCCGCGATCTGATCCGCGGCGTGGATTATGAATCCTGGCTCTATGAGACCTCGCCCAGCCCGAAAGCCGCCGAAATGCGGATGAAAAACGTCAATACGCTGTTCACGTGGATGACCGAAATGCTCGAAGGCAGCGAGATCGATGAACCGATGACGCTCACTCAGGTCGTTACCCGCTTTACCCTGCGCGATATGATGGAGCGCGGCGAGTCGGATGAGGAGACGGATCAGGTGCAGCTGATGACGCTTCACGCGTCAAAGGGGCTGGAGTTCCCCTACGTCTACCTGGTTGGTATGGAAGAGGGGCTACTGCCGCACCAGAGCAGCATTGATGAAGACAACGTCGATGAAGAGCGCCGTCTTGCCTACGTGGGTATCACCCGTGCGCAGAAAGAGCTGACTTTTACCCTGTGCAAAGAGCGCCGTCAGTACGGCGAGCTGGTGCGGCCGGAGCCGAGCCGTTTCCTGCTGGAACTGCCGCAGGACGACCTGATTTGGGAGCAGGAGCGCAAAGTGATTTCGCCGGAAGAGCGCATGCATAAAGGCCAGGCGAACGTCGCCAACATCAGGGCGATGCTGGCGAAAGCGCGTAAATAGCGGCTAGCGGCTGTTTTGCTGTTGAATCTGGAACTGACGTAGCGCTTTGCGACCGGGTGCGCCGTCTGAACCGGGTTGACTGACGACAATGGCCGCCACTTCATTGCCCAGCCGCGTTGCCTGCTGCAAATCCATTCCACAGGCCAGCCCGGCGATCGTACCGGCACAGTGGCTGTCTCCTGCGGCAATCGTGTCGTGGACCTTCACGCGGCAGGCCGGAATATGCTGCGGTGCTGCGTCAGGTTCAACCACCCATGCGCCATCCTTATCAAACCGACAGATCGCCCGAATATGCCAGTCGCTGGCGAGCCGTGAGGCGGCATCAAGGGTCGCGCTATCCAAATCGTATAAACGCGCGCACAGCACGCTGAGTTCATCGCGATTCAGGGTGAGCAGGGGGCGTTTGCGCAGCAGCGCCTGGATAAAGTGAATATCCAGGTCGCACAGACGCGGGCCAAAATCGACGAACAGCGTTTTATCTTCCGTCTGGGCAAGGATCCACTGGCGCAGCGCTTCGCTGGCCAGTTCGTATCCCGAGACGTAAATAATCGCCTCCTTCGGCAGCGGTATTTGCGCTAATAGTTCATCAGTCCAGTGCTGTTCGCAGCCCTCAATGGTGATAAACGTCCGCTCTTTGCTGGCTTCGACAAGAGCCAGACACCAGCCGTTATCGTGGGGGGGATGGCGCAAGAGGACGGGCAAGTTTTCCAGCGCCATTTTTTGCGCAACGGCCTGCCCCCAATCGCCATTGCCTACCGGTATGGCGTTAATGGGAAACAGTTCGAGGCGCGAGAGCGCGCGGGCGACGTTGAACGCACAGCCGCCAATCTGCCGTCCGCCGTCGCGGGCGGAGACATCGCTACCGCTTTGCGGCAGCGCATCGAGATGGAGAATAATGTCGCCAAACGCGGCGACGATAACCACGATCGGCCGCTGCGGCGATAGCAGGACAGCGTTCCGAAGGCGAGATACAGCGCCAGGCTCAGAATAAAAGAGACGAATAACCCGAGGCTGGAGTCCGCGAAAATACCGACCGCGAAAGGTCCGTCGATAAAACCGGTTTTAGAGACCATCAATCCTGCCAGCGCACCGACAATCCAGCAGCCCAGCGCGGTACGGTTTGCGCCGATCTCCCTGAATAAATCAGCTTCAGGATATCCGGCACGGCGGCGCAGCCGATAAAACTCGCCCATAAAGATGGCGGCCCAGGCGGCCAGAAATACGCCGCAGAAAATCAAAAACGCGATAAACGGCCCGAGAAAATCTTTCGAGACAAACAGCACGTAGAGGGCAATCCCCAGCACCAGCACGGCGTCGAGGGCCACGGCGGAACGCTGCTGTAGCTTAATCCCCATGCTTAACAGGTTAAGGCTGGCGGAATAGAGGCTCAACACGGCGATGGTCACGACCCCGGCGGTAGCCGCGGCCAGATAGGGGCTTGCCATCCACGAAGGCAGCAGTTTACCGATCGCTGAAATGGGGTTCTCGCTGGAGGCCAGATCGGGGATCTGCGCGGTAAGCAGTATTCCGGTGAGCATCAGCAACAGCAGCGGGAGGGCGGCGCCGCTGACCACGGCGAGAAAAATAGGCTTTTCCCCGGAGTCAGGGCGCTGATCGCGACTATAGTCGGCGCCGGCGATAGCCCAGCTGATGCCGGTGCCTGCGGCAATAATAGACACGGCAGGCAGAAAGCCGGTCAGCCAGCTGCCTGAAGGCAGCGCGAGGATGGCCTGCCAGTCCGCGGTGAAGAGTAAATAGATCACCACCAGCAGCGTCATGGCGCCAAAGATCCGGGTGATCCATTTTTGCATCATCAGCACGGCGTTTTGCCCGAGCACGCTGACCAGTACGGTCAGCCCGCCAAACAAGAAAAGCGACAGCGCGGTGGTGGTCAGACTCTATTCAAGACCCATGGCGGCAAACAGCGCAACGAGGGTGAGCGTGCCGGTAATGATATTGACCGCTTCCCAGCCCATCAGATTCACCCAACAGAAGCTGGTGGGGGCGATATTACCGCGTTTGCCAAAAATGACGCGGGAGAGGGTTAGCGTCGTCGTACGACCAATTTTCCCGGCGATGCTGGTGATGCCGACCAGCGCAAAGGAGGCGACGCCCGCCACGGCGGCAAGAATCGCCTGCCAGAATGAGAGGCCGAACGACACAATCACCGCGCCGTAAACGACGCCAAGAATGCCAATATTCGCGGCGCACCAGACGAAAAACAGCTGGACCGGTTTCTGGGTCTGGTGGACCGGGGGGACCAGACCGATCCCTAATTCTGCCATTCCGGGATCTGCCGCCTGGATATTTCCATCGTATGAAGCTTTGCTGTCCATAGTGATACCCTCTGTGAATTATGCGAAGCGGTAGCCTGCAAGCCGCTGTGCGTAAGGCGTGAAGTCGATGCTGTTGGCCTGCTTAATCCGTTGTATATGTTCTTCAGGAAAAGCCTCTATGCCATGAAGCGCGCCGCAGATGGCGGTGGCCATCGCGCCAATGGTGTCGGTGTCGCCGCCTAAATTGGCTGCCAGCATAGCGCATTTCATAGGCTGCGTTTTTGCCAGCTCAACCAGAGCAATCGCTGCGGGGACGGACTCGATAATATCCATACCGGCGCCGATGTCCTCATAAATCCGTTCAATACCCGTCAGATGGTCAGTCTCCCCGGCGATCGTTTCCAGCGCCAGGTGGATACGGTTTCCCAGTAGTGGACTAAAAGTGGACTCATAATGGCGCTGCGTCTCATTGGCGAGCGACGCCAGCTCCGTTTTAATTAACGGCCATTCGGCCCCTTCAATGGCGCGGCCGATCGCCCAGGCAATGACCACCGCGCCGGCGATAGCGATATCTGATTTATGCGTCGGCAGGCAGGATAGCCGCACTTGCTCAATGAAAAACGTTCTGTCCCCGGTGGGCAGTAGACAGCCCATCGGCGCCACGCGCATTGCCGCGCCGGTGGTTACGCCGTTGGCCGCGATCTCCTCCAGCGGCTGCCCCTGTTCAAGCGCGATCAGGGAAGCCTTCGAGGTCGGGCCT
>OKNS01000277.1_pt1 | contig 4467 bp, 5 predicted proteins | sample 1610581 | NCBI WGS metagenome assembly OKNS01 (sample SAMN04436665, study PRJEB24849) | human gut metagenome | biome: human gut; feature: NICU; material: stool | host: Homo sapiens | place: USA: Saint Louis, MO | collected 2010-07-26 | reverse complement strand
TCGTTTTATGCCCTTCTTCTATGTTCCGCGGCATAGCAGCGATGGCATAGCGCATTAAACGAAACGCCATTAATTTATCTGGCGAACTTTGATGTTCAATCAGAACGGGAACATAGCCGCAACCACTGGTCGTTTCCAGAGAATAGAGGATATCGCTGTAGTAGGGGCGCAGATCATCTTCAATAAAGCTTCCTGCCTCAAGGCGTAGGGTATCCAGTTTGCAAATTTGCATGAGTGAGGGGGGCAGATGGATCTCGATAAAATCCCGTGCGGTTTCCACACGGGAGAGAAAAGTTCTGAATACCGCATCGTGAGGGGTTGCCGCTTCCGCCATCGTTTTCGTCCATGAAGAAGAGAATCTGGCGGCATTCTGGCACTGGCGCTGCGAGTTCAACAGCGGGCAAAAAAATTATCTTTGTTCTTTGCCCGCCTGCTCGGCTGAGGATGTCGCTATACCCGCAAAGCTAACGATAATTTGCGAGCGTGCTTCCATCCATCACGCGTGGCGCGCGGAGGCCAGCAGGGCGCCGACCAGCATAAACAGCGATCCAAAAACCTTGTTTAGCGCCTTCATCTGTTTCGGCCCCTTGATCCACGCGGCGATGCGCTGCGCCAGCGTGGCGTAGCCAATCATCACGATAATATCGACCACGATGGTGGTGACGCCGAGCACGAGGTACTGCATCACCTGGGGCTGGTGCGGTACGATAAACTGCGGGAAGAGCGCGGCGAGGAACACGATGCTTTTTGGGTTGGTCAGGTTGACGAACACCGCGCGCTTAAAGAGTTTGCCGCGGCTCTGCGCTTGCGCAAGGGTATTCAGATCGAGAGAACCCGCGGCTCGCCACTGCTGAATGCCGAGCCAGATAAGATAAGCGGCGCCCGCCCATTTCAGGATTTCAAAGAAAAAAGCGTTCCCAGGCCAAGGCCAACCTGCACGATATGAATGCCGAGCCCGGTCTGTAGCCCGGCAATAGAAGCCGCCGCGCCGCGATAACCGTGGTTGATTGAGGTGGTCATGGTATTTATCGCCCCGGATCCCGGCGACAGGCTGAGAATAAGAGATGTCAGCAGATAGGCAAACCACCACTCGAACGTCATGAGAAACTCCCTGATTGTCTGTTTTTATGCCACAATACGCTATTGTGTAAGCATTGTGTGATGCACGATAAAAAAACGATTTTCAGCGGTTATCAGGGGTGTAAGCCCGATGTTTTTGCAGCAAAAGGACTGGGAAACACGAGAAAACGCGTTTGCGGCCTTTACCATGGGGCCACTGACCGATTTCTGGCGTCAGCGGGAAGAGGCTGAATTTACGGGCGTGGATAACGTTCCGGTGCGCTTTGTTCGCTTCTGCGCCAAAAGTCATGACCGGGTCGTGGTTATTTGTCCGGGTCGCATTGAAAGCTACGTTAAGTACGCCGAACTGGCTTACGATCTTTTCCGCAGCGGTTTTGACGTGATGATTATCGATCATCGCGGCCAGGGGCGCTCCGGACGCATGCTTTCAGATACCCACCGCGGGCACGTCGTTAATTTCAGCGATTACGTCGACGATCTCGCCGCGTTCTGGCAGCAGCAGGTGGCGCCCGGACGCTGGCGGAAACGGTTTATACTGGCCCACTCCATGGGCGGCGCCATTGCGACGCTATTTTTGCAGCGCTACCACCAGCATTGCGACGCGATGGCGCTCTGTGCGCCGATGTTCGGCATCGTTATGCGCCTGCCTGACTGGATGGTGCGCCATATTCTCGATTGGGCTGAGGGCCATCAGCGCATTCGTGAAGAGTATGCCCTCGGTACCGGCCGCTGGCGGGCGCTGCCCTTTGCGGTTAACGTACTGACGCACAGCCGTCAACGCTATCGCCGCAACCTGCGCTTTTACGCCGATGAGCCGCAGCTGCGGGTCGGCGGGCCGACGTTCCACTGGGTGCGCGAGGGGATCCTCGCCGGCGAAGAGGTGCTGGCCGGTGCGGAGAAAGACGTCACGCCAACATTATTGCTCCAGGCGGAAGAAGAGCGGGTGGTCGATAACCGTATGCACGATCGCTACTGTGAACTTCGCGCCGCTGGCGGTCATCCCTGTGAAGGGGATAAGCCGTTTGTCATAGAAGGGGCATACCATGAGATCCTTTTTGAAAAGGACGCAATGCGCTCGGTCGCGCTAAACGCTATCGTCGATTTTTTTGGTCGACACACTTAATCCGGCGAAACGCTCGTCGCCCTGCTTAGAGGTTAAAATTTTTATGTACCAGGTTGTTGCGTCTGATTTAGATGGCACGCTGCTTTCTCCCGATCACTGCTTAACTCCTTACGCCAAAGAGACGCTGAAGCTGCTTACCGCACGCGGTATCAACTTCGTGTTCGCGACCGGCCGCCACTACATAGATGTTGGGCAAATTCGCGATAATCTCGGCATTAAATCCTATATGATCACCTCGAACGGCGCTCGCGTACACGATAGCGAAGGGAAGCAGATCTTCGCCCACAACCTTGACCGCGATATCGCCGCCGACCTGTTCGAAATGATGCGTAACGATCCGGCGATTGTGACCAACGTCTATCGTGAAGATGAGTGGTATATGAATCGCCATCGTCCGGAAGAGATGCGCTTCTTCAAAGAGGCGGTGTTTAACTACAAGCTGTACGAGCCGGGCGAGCTGGATCCTGAAGGGATCAGCAAAGTCTTTTTCACCTGCGATAAGCATGAGCATCTGCTGCCGCTGGAGCAGGCGATCAACGCCCGCTGGGGCGATCGGGTGAACGTGAGCTTCTCTACCGTTACCTGCCTCGAAGTGATGGCGGGCGGCGTGTCGAAAGGGCATGCGCTGGAGGCAGTGGCGAAAATGCTCGGCTATAGCCTGAAAGAGTGTATCGCCTTCGGCGACGGTATGAACGATGCGGAAATGCTGTCAATGGCGGGCAAGGGCTGCATTATGGCCAACGCGCACCAGCGGCTGAAAGACCTGCATCCTGAGCTGGAAGTGATCGGCAGCAACGTCGATGACGCCTACCTGCGTAAACTCAATCTTGACTAAAAAAGATTGACGATTGTTTAATTAATGAGCAGTCGTCAACCTATCACTCCGCTACAATGCGTGTTCTTTACTCTATGAGACATTCATTGTGGCGCTACTGATTATCACCACCATTCTGTGGGCCTTTTCCTTTAGCCTGTATGGCGAATACCTGGCAGGCCACGTCGACAGCTATTTTGCGGTGCTGGCGCGCGTTGGCCTGGCGGCGCTGGTGTTTTTGCCCTTCCTGCGCACCCGCGGGCAGAGCCTGTCAACAATCGGCCTGTATATGCTGGTGGGGGCGATGCAGCTCGGCATTATGTATATGCTGAGTTTCCAGGCCTATCTGTACCTGACGGTATCGGAGCTTCTGCTGTTTACCGTCCTGACGCCGCTCTATATCACGCTGATTTACGATGTGATGAGCCGCCGTCGCCTGCGCTGGGGCTACGCCTGCAGCGCGCTGCTGGCGGTAATCGGCGCGGGCATCATCCGTTATGACCAGGTGACCAACCATTTCTGGACCGGTTTGATCCTGGTTCAACTCTCCAACATCAGCTTCGCGATTGGCATGGTGGGATACAAGCGCCTGATGGAAACGCGTCCGATGCCGCAGCATAATGCCTTCGCCTGGTTCTACATCGGGGCGTTTCTGGTGGCGGCGGTTGCCTGGTCGATGCTGGGTAACGCGCAGAAAATGCCGGAAACTTCGCTAGAGTGGGGCATCCTGGCCTTTCTTGGCGTGGCGGCATCCGGGATTGGTTACTTTATGTGGAACTACGGCGCCACCCAGGTGGATGCCGGTACGCTCGGCATCATGAACAATATGCACGTGCCTGCCGGGCTGCTGGTGAACCTGGCCATCTGGCAGACGCAGCCCCGCTGGCCGAGCTTTATTATTGGCGCTCTGGTGATCCTGGCCTCGCTATGGGTCCATCGACGCTGGGTCGCTCCGCACTCCGCACAAACGGTAAATGATCGCAAGCGTGGTTCCGCGCTGAGCGAATAAACGCCTCGGTAACCGGCTGGCGCTGCTCGCCGTCGCGCACCGCGGCGTACAGTCGGCTCCACAGTCCCTCGCCCAGGGTTTTGGTCACCACCAGGCCCTGGCGCTCAAAGCTTTCCACGACCCAGTGCGGCAGGGCGGCGATGCCCATTCGCGCCGCCACCATCTGAATTAACAGCAGCGTATTGTCGACGCTCTTCAGCTGCGGGCTAATCCCGGCAGGCTGCAGGAAGTGACGCCAGATATCCAGACGTGCGCGCTGGACCGGATAAATCAGCAGCATTTCGGTCGCTAAATCCTCGGGCGCGATGCGCGCCTTTGTCGCCAGCGGATGATCCGGCGCCATCACCAGGCGTACTTCGAAATCAAACATTGGCGAATAGTGCAGTCCGCTGCGCGGCAGGATATCGGAGGTCATCACCAGATCCAGTTCGCCCTGCTGCA
>OKNS01000267.1_pt1 | contig 4664 bp, 3 predicted proteins | sample 1610581 | NCBI WGS metagenome assembly OKNS01 (sample SAMN04436665, study PRJEB24849) | human gut metagenome | biome: human gut; feature: NICU; material: stool | host: Homo sapiens | place: USA: Saint Louis, MO | collected 2010-07-26 | reverse complement strand
ACAAGCAGGTCAATATGATGGAAGTGGCGATCGATGCGGCCTGCGTGCGCATCATCGCCAAGCGTCAGCCGACCGCCAGCGACCTGCGTCTGGTGATGGCGATTATTAAAACCATCGCCGAGCTGGAACGCATCGGCGACGTCGCGGATAAAATCTGCCGCACCGCGCTGGAAAAATTCTCCCAGCAGCATCAGCCGCTGCTGGTGAGCCTGGAATCGCTGGGGCGCCACACCGTGCAGATGCTGCATGATGTGCTGGACGCCTTTGCGCGTATGGACCTTGATGAAGCGGTGCGTATTTATCGCGAAGATAAGAAAGTCGACCAGGAATATGAAGGCATCGTGCGCCAGCTGATGACCTATATGATGGAAGATTCGCGCACCATTCCAAGCGTCCTGCCCGCCCTGTTCTGCGCCCGCTCGATTGAGCGTATCGGCGACCGTTGTCAGAACATCTGCGAATATATTTTCTACTTCGTCAAAGGTCAGGATTTCCGTCACGTTGGCGGCGACGAGCTGGATAAACTGCTGGCAGGGAAAGATCCTAAAGAGTAATAAATCACAGAGACTAATTCTGATAAAGGATTTATCAGAATTAGTTATGATTAATGTTACTCCTGTTTTTAATTAACAAAATTGGTGCGATTGTCGTCACAAATAATAATTTCATCAATTGTGGTTTGATTTTAATAGCGTAACAATGCGGTACATTAATCGGGTGACTTGTTGCGGCAAGGCTCGAATAAAACTCTGGATTGTTACTGCGCAAGCAGGCAAAACCTGACATCACCGTTAACCTGGTGATGTCAGGTTTTTTTTTGCCAGATAATCCGCCATCAGCCGATGAAAGTGATTGTTACCGCAGCGCGGGCAAAACCTGAAGCAAGCCTCCTCTGTTTTCTGCAGGGGGATTGCTTCAGGTTTTTTTGATTTGATGTAAGGCTGTTTGTGGGTAAACCAGGATGGTATTAACCGAATAAATAATAGTGCTGGTTTTAATAACGTTATTTTTTCCTGAAGGGGAACACCTTTTCGGTAACGAGCTTTATTCGATAGAAAAATAAAAATACGCCTTCGCGTTAGTTGACATTTTATCGCGATATTCAGTTGCACCTGTTTTTATATAAAGGGAACTTATGTTTAAAATAAATCTGATTACCTCGCCCATACTTATTATGGCGCCGCTCGCTTATACAACCCATGCTATGGCGGAATCGCTAGCCGTTGAACAGCGTCTTGAGCTTCTGGAGAAGGCGCTTAAGGATACGCAGAGCGAACTAAAAAAATATCAAGATGAAGAGAAGGCCAGAAATCGACTCTGGATTGCCAGTACGCAGCCTGGCGCACCTGAGCAGAGTGCGTCCGCGCAGGTTGTCAGCGCACCCGCACCGGCCGGCGGCGCTGCAAAACCGGCGGCGGTTCTGGTGAAAAACGAACAGCCCGCGGCTAACGGCGAGTCCATTTATAGTTCGATGACAATGAAGGATTTCAGCAAGTTTGTGAAGGATGAAATTGGTTTCAGCTATAACGGCTATTACCGTTCCGGCTGGGGGACCGCATCCCATGGTTCACCTAAGTCCTGGGCGATTGGCTCGCTGGGTCGCTTTGGTAATGAATATTCGGGCTGGTTTGATTTACAACTTAAGCAGCGGGTCTATCAGGAAGGCAATAAGCGGGTTGATGCGATCGTGATGCTTGACGGCAACGTCGGGCAGCAGTATTCCTCCGGCTGGTTTGGCGATAACGCTGGCGGCGAGAACTATATGCAGTTCTCTGATATGTACGTCAACACCAAAGGTTTCCTGCCATTCGCGCCGGAAGCGGATTTCTGGGTGGGTACGCACGGTGCGCCGAAAATTGAAATCCAGATGCTGGACTGGAAAACGCAAAGAACCGATGCCGCAGCCGGCGTTGGCCTTGAAAACTGGAAGGTGGGCGCGGGTAAGTTTGATATTGCGCTGGTGCGCGAGGACGTTGATGACTACAACCGTACGTTGACCAAAAGCCAGCAAATTAACACCAATACTATTGATATTCGTTATAAAGAGATCCCGCTTTGGGATAAGGCGTCATTGATGGTCAGCGGCCGGTATGTCGCGGCAAATCAGAGTTCATCCGAGAAATATAATGAAGGTAATAATGGATATTATGAATGGAAAGATACCTGGATGGCGGGGACGTCGTTAACGCAGAAATTTGATAACGGCGGATTTAACGAATTTTCCTTCCTGCTGGCAAATAACTCCATCGCCAGCAGCTTCTCGCGCTATGCGGGATCCAGTCCGTATACCACATTCAACGGCAGATACTATGGCGATCATACCACCGGCACCGCCGTTCGCTTGACCTCGCAGGGGGAAACCTATTTGAGTGATGACATTATTATGGCGAACGCCATCGTTTACTCCTTTGGTAATGATGTCTACAGCTACGAGACCGGCGCGCACTCCGATTTTGAGTCTCTTCGCGCCGTCGTGCGCCCGGCCTGGATCTGGGATAAATATAATCAGACCGGCGTTGAATTGGGCTATTTCAAGCAGCAGAACAAAGATAGTACCGGCAAGAAAAATAACGAATCCGGCTACAAAACTACCCTGTTCCATACCTTTAAAGTGAATACCAGTATGCTGACCTCCCGCCCGGAAATTCGTTTCTATGCGACTTATATTAAAGCGAAGGATATCGACCTGGATAAGGCGGCTAACAGCAATACCAGCAGCATTTTTGAAGATGGTAAGAACGATCAGTTTGCCGTTGGCGCTCAGGCTGAAATCTGGTGGTAAGGCTGGCAACGGTCAGGACAAAATTCTAAAGAGGTATTAAGATGAAACGACATGCTATTTACTTCGCTCTGGCGCTGGCGGGCGCGGCGTTTACCGCTCATGCCGCGCCGTTTCCGGTCACGCCGAGCGCGGCGATCCCGGTCAGCCAGTATATTACGCAGGTTAACGCCGATAAGAGTATCACCTTCCGCCTGTTTGCCCCGGATGCAAAACGGGTGTCCGTGGTAACGGGGGCAACGCCGGATACCTTTGTCTCGCATGATATGAGCAAAGATGAGCAGGGGGTCTGGACATGGAAAAGCGATGCGCTGGCACCCAATCTCTACGAATACTATTTTGATGTCGACGGATTCCGTTCCGTCGATACCGGTAGCCGCTATCAGAAGCCACAGCGTCAGGTGAATACCAGCCTGATCCTGGTACCCGGCAGCATTCTTGACGATCGCGCGGTCGCCCACGGCGAGCTACGAACCCTGACCTATCATTCAAAGGCGCTGAACGCTGAGCGTCGCGTCTACGTGTGGACGCCGCCAGGCTATACCGGTACCGGCGAACCGCTGCCGGTGCTCTATTTCTATCACGGTTTTGGCGACAGCGGACTGTCGGCCATCGACCAGGGCCGTATTCCGCAAATCATGGATAACCTGCTGGCGGAAGGCAAAATCAAGCCCATGCTGGTGGTGGTGCCGGATACCGAAACCGATATTCCTGACGCGATTGCGGAAAACTTCCCGCCGCAGTAGCGGCGTAAATCCTTCTATCCGCTGAATGCGAAAGCGGCTGATAAAGAGCTGATGAACGATATTATTCCGCTGATTGATGCGCGCTTTAACGTGCGTAAAGACGCGGACGGCCGGGCGCTTGCCGGGCTGTCGCAGGGCGGTTATCAGGCGCTGGTCTCCGGAATGAACCATCTGGAGAGCTTCGGCTGGCTGGCGACGTTCAGCGGCGTAACGCCAACCACGGTACCGGCTGCCGGCGTCGAGGCGCAGCTTCTCAACCCACCGGCGATCTGCGTAACTTTACCGTCGTCGTGGGCGAGAAAGACGTGGTTACCGGCAAGGATATCGCCGGGCTGAAAGCGGAGCTGGAGAAGCAGAAAATCAACTTTGATTACCATGAGTATCCGGGCCTGAACCATGAAATGGACGTCTGGCGTCCCGCCTACGCCGAATTTGTACAGAAGTTGTTCAAATAGCATGAAGGAGCCAGCTCGCTGGCTCCTTATCTTCAATACCTTGAGGGAGACTATATGAAATTAATCGTGACGGAAGATTATGCCGAGATGAGCCTGGTCGCCAGCCATCACGTTCTGGGCTACATCACCGCGCCGCGCAGGGGGAACCTGGCGGTAACGGCAGGCAGTACGCCGAAGAAAATGTATGAACATCTGACGGCCGCGGTTAAAGGTAAATCGTTCTATTCTCAGGTCCATTATTACAACTTTGACGAGATTCCGTTCCGCGGACAGGATCGTGAAGGCGTGACCATTTCCAATCTGCGCAGCATCAAGACCGTGGCGAACTTCAACACCCTGATCGTTATCCTGCAGATGGGCAGCGTGGCGGTGAGTGTTGGCCTGATTATCTACGGCGTTATGCACGGCGAAGGCGCGGGCACGCTGACCAGCACCCGGCCGTTCTGGTCTGAAGGCGCGCACGTGGTGCCGATGATTACCGGCGCGACCATCCTGTGCTTCTCGTTCCTCGGCTTCGACGGTATCTCTTCGCTGTCTGAAGAGACCAAAGACGCAGAGCGCGTGATCCCGAAGGCTATCTTCCTGACCGCGCTGATTGGCGGCCTGATCTTTATCGGTGCTTCCTACTTCCTGCAGCTGTACTTCCCGGATATCTCGCGCTTTAAGGATCCGGACGCATCGCAG
>OKNS01000262.1_pt1 | contig 4708 bp, 9 predicted proteins | sample 1610581 | NCBI WGS metagenome assembly OKNS01 (sample SAMN04436665, study PRJEB24849) | human gut metagenome | biome: human gut; feature: NICU; material: stool | host: Homo sapiens | place: USA: Saint Louis, MO | collected 2010-07-26 | reverse complement strand
TTTAAAGGAGTAAACCATGCAACCTTTACCGCGTTTAACTTCTGATCGTCTTGCCTCCTTGCCTGCCGGCACACGCCTGAAAATGGGTGGCCACATCGTGAAACTGGTAGGACGCGGGTCATTTACTAATGCAGCCGGCATCACCCAGAACATGGTCGATTACGTCGATTCCCGCGGCGTGCCGGGCAGTTTTGAGGAAAAGATTTTTCTCTCCACTGCAACCGAGCATCTCAACGCAGTTCAGTGCGAACACTGCTTCGCTCTGCGCCATCCGAAGGACTGCGTTGTCCGCTCCATCACGAACTATATGACTACCCGCCAGGCGCATTTCTGCGACGACAATGGATGTGCAGAGAAATATTTCATCAAACACCCGGGGCGCCAGAAATCTGGACGTAGAACGAAATGGTAAGTCAGAACGCAATGCTGGCGCTGGCCATGGTGATTCTCGCCTATGACCTGCAGCCAGTAGACCTCGAAAGCGCCGCTAAACAGCTGGCTGAATTTGATGCAGTCAACGACGCACACACGGAGACAAAAGAATGTTGAGAGTTATCGACACAGAAACGACCAGTCTGGAAGGAAGTGTACTGGAGATTGCCAGCGTGGATATCGTCGACGGCGTTATTTGCAACCCGATGAGCGACTTTGTTAAGCCCACTGAGGCGATAAGCTTCGAGGCTATGGCTATTCACCACATCACTGAAGATATGGTCGCTGACGCCCCTCTGATTAGCGAAGTTATCGGCCGTTACCTGGGCGCTGATGCGTATGTTGCTCACAACGCAAAATTCGATAAGTCCAAGTTACCTCAGATTGACGCCCCCTGGATCTGCACGCTGAAGTTGGCTCGCATCCAGTATCCGGAATTTGAGAGCCACGGTAACCAGTACATGCGTTATCGGCTGGGCCTTAAGCCTGAGTTGCCTGAAGGCCTTTATGCACACCGCGCGCTGTATGACTGCTATGTCACAGCCGAACTGCTGCTGTATATGGGCCGCCTGGCTAAGTGGACGATGGGAGAAATGCGCACCATCTCAAACAGCCCGTCACTGATGAAAGCGATCCGCTTCGGTAAGCACAAAGGACTGTCCTTCGAAGAGATAGCCAAAGTTGACCCTGGATATCTCCGTTGGTTGTCCAGCAACAGTGACGACGAAGACATCCTGTTCACCATCAAACACTGGTTGAAAGGAGCCTGATATGGGAACGCCTGTACTCATCCTGGGTGATAGCGGCGCCGGCAAGTCATACAGCCTGCGCAACTTCACGCCTGACGAAGTGATTTTACTGCAATGCATTCCGAAGATGCTGCCATTCCGCGCTACCGGCTGGAAGCTCAACGGGAAAGAGCTTCCGGATGGCTCTGTGCAGCGTGGAAACATCATCCGGTTTGATGCCTGGGATGCGGTGCTGGACTCCATCAACCGCATGGTGCTTTCGAAGACAAGACGCGTACTGGTTATCGACGATTTCCAGGTCGTCATGCAGCACGAAAACATGATGCGCGCATACCAGACCGGGTATCAGAAGTTTACGGAAATGGCCGATCACGTGTGGCAAATCATTATGTCAGCCACCCGTCTGCCGGACGACTTCCGGGTTTACTTCCTGGCTCACACCGAAGAGTCGGACGGGAAAATCAGGATGAAAACCACCGGCAAGATGTTGAACGAAAAGCTTACGCCCGAGGGCTATTTCTCCATCGTTCTCCGGGCGATCAAAAAAGACGGAAAGCACGTTTTTTTAATTAAGGGTGACGACAACGACACCGCAAAAGCGCCTCCGGACCTGTTCCCGGGGCTCACTGAAATGGATAACGACCTTAAAGCCGTTGACGTCGCTATCACCGAATTTATGACCGAATTATAAGGATCACAACCATGAACCAGCCAATGTCTTTTATATGGAATACCGAAGCCGCCACCCTGGCAAAGAAAGCAGGCGCTACTGGAGGAATTAGTGAAACTGGCGCTTATGAGGGATTCATTACCTCAGCCATTTATACCTTCGGTAAGGATGGCAGTCAGTCACAGGCGCTTGAGCTGAGCCTGGACAGTGACGGCGCAAAAGCCAACTACCTGCGCATTAACTACATCGGTAAAGAGGGACAGCAAACTTTAGGCATGGGGTTAATTTCTGCCCTTCTCTGGGCTGCACAGATTAAAAGCGCTCAGCCAGAACAGGTGCAAACCGAAAATGGTGTTGAGTGGCATTGCCCGGCACTTATCGGCAAGAAAGTAGGACTGTTCCTGCAGAAGGTCCTGTACACCAAAGGTGATGGAACCGACGGCTATAAATTCGAGGTCCGCCACATTTTCCAGCCGGGTTCGCGTCGCACTTATGCCGAATACAGCGAAAACGAAGCGGCAACCGCTATCGCGGCTCTGGAAAAGTCGATGAAAGATAAAGACGATCGCGCCCAGGGTAATCCTCAGTTTTCCGGTGGCGGTCGCCAGCAGGCTGGCGCTAACCCTTATGCGCAAAACCCTAATGCAGTACCTCATTCCCGGCTGCAGCAAGCTGCCAGTCAGCACGCTCAGAACATCCAGAATCCGCCGGACTTCGACGACGACATTCCCTTTTGACGGGGTAGAGCATGAAACACGCTCAGGACGATATCAGGGTTGGCGCGGTGCGCCTGCCCTTTCTGAAAGAAATGAATGGCTGGCTAATGCCACGGGGTGAAGTAGTGAGAAACCCTTTAAAGGCTCAGCGGCTGGCTGAAGAGCTGGGCATGAAAAGAGGTGCGTAATGACTGACTACACCGGAAGCAAAACACCTGTTGAGCAACGCAACCTTTGGCAGACGCCGATCCCTCTGTTCGTCGCTCTGGATGCGGAATTCTGCCTGACACTGGACGCAGCAGCATCAGCTGATAACGCGCTGTGCAACCGCTACATCACCGAAGAGCAGAACACGCTTAGAACCTCGTGGGGTGACCTACTGGTTTCACCTGGTTATGCATGGCTTAACCCACCGTACAGCGATATCACGCCCTTTGTTCAGAAGGCTGCAGCTGAATCAAAAAACCAGATCGGCACAGTGATGCTGGTCCCGGCGGATACGTCTGTTGGTTGGTTCCGTGAGGCTATCGAGACGGCCAGCGAGGTACGTTTCATCGTCGGCGGTCGCCTGGCTTTTATCAATCCTGTATCCGGCAAGCCAGTAAGCGGCAACAACAAAGGGTCAATGCTGATTATCTGGCATCCCTACCCGCGCACTCACTGCCAGTTCACGACTGTTGAGCGTGATGCTCTGATGAATTTCGGTTCCCGATTGATAGCCAAGCGGGAGGCAGCATGACGCCAGAAGAACAGGAAAACATCCTCCGCGCTCAGGCTCGTCGCTGCGCAGAAGAGATAACCAAAGCGATGAGCGTAAAGCCTAAACCGAAGTGGAACGCTGTATGCCCCCCCATCCTTCGCAAGCACTACGAGAAGGTCCGTCCGATGGGTGTCAGCCTGGTGAAATTTGTCAGTGTTATTGGCCGCATGAATGGGCGGTATGGAGTGGAATCATGAAGCTGAAAATGTATACCCCATCCGGGTCTGTGATCGTCGAAACCAACGACGTCGCGCAGTTTTACCCGGATGCTGAAAGCGGCGGAGAGCTGACCACAATCGAACTGGTTTCGCCAACCGGCGACCATGGGAAGGTGGCAGTAAAACATAGCTTCCACCAGGTGACTAGCGCTCTTGCCACTGCCTGGAAAATGGATGAAGACAAGGCAGGTGCAGCATGAAAGAACGCGGAATGATTTTTAACGGGGAAATGGTGCGGGCGCTGCTGGATGGTCGGAAGACGCAGACGCGGCGGATTATGAAGGTGCAGCCATCCGAAGGCTTCACGCCCATGAATATGGCGCTTGAAACCGATTATAAGGCGCGCTGGTACACACCAGGCATTGTCGATAAGGACGGTTATTTGCAGCCAGCCAGTAAAGAGGTTTTTGGCGTCTCCAATGAAAATGAAGGGTATTCATGCCCGTTCGGAGCCGTCGGCGACCGCATCTATGTGCGCGAGACGTGGGCAATCCTGGGTAACGAAGATGGCTGCTGTATCGACTGGGAAGAAAAACTTTGCAAAGCGGATGAACGCTCAGCGGCGAGAATTTACCGAGCCAGTTGTGAGCAGAAGCCAGGTAATTACGGCCTGTGGTCTATTCCTGATGATGCCGACTGGAAGCCTCATACCAAAGACCACCAGTACGAAGGTGCATGGCGCCCATCAATCCACATGCCGCGCTGGGCCAGCCGCATCACGCTGGAAATCACCGATGTGCGCGCGGAGCGACTGAACAGCATTAGCGAAGAGGATGCCACTGCCGAAGGCGTTCCGCCTGCTGGAAGTTTGCTTCCTGATTACCCGGGGACATTCCTGACGCCTAATGGTGATTTCGCAACGGCCAAGGTTGCATTCCAGCGCCTGTGGGAATCCATCTATGGCGAAGACAGTTGGAAGGCTAATCAGTGGGTTTGGGTCATCGAGTTCAAGCGCGTTGAAGGAGGTGCTGAATGAACAGAGCCTCTCCCGTTGATTTAAGGAAATGCCTTGAGGCCGCACATGGCCTCGCTAATATCGGTATTCGTTTTGTGCCGATCCCGGCAGCTACAGAGAAAGAGTTCCAGGCACTGTCTGCCGAGCTTTCACGAAAGCTTGAGCAGATGGCGGTTGAAGCGGAAAAAAGCGAAGGTGGTGCAGCGTG
>OKNS01000247.1_pt1 | contig 5191 bp, 4 predicted proteins | sample 1610581 | NCBI WGS metagenome assembly OKNS01 (sample SAMN04436665, study PRJEB24849) | human gut metagenome | biome: human gut; feature: NICU; material: stool | host: Homo sapiens | place: USA: Saint Louis, MO | collected 2010-07-26 | reverse complement strand
GCGCATAACAGCAAAGGCCTCCCATAGGACAGGCATCAACGCAAGATGTTGAGCGTCCTGTTGCCAGTCATCCACCGCCTGCGGCGTTTTATCAGCCGGATATACCGCCAGCTTATCGCCACAAACAACAAGCCACGGCGTTGCAGGACCGGAAAATTCACCGCTCAGAACCATCGGCGGCGTGAATCCAATTATCTGACCCAGCAGCTTCATTTGCTGACGCAACGCTTGCAGTGACTCGCGCAGTACGGCTTCATCCTGATGTCTGTCGGGCTGGCAGGAATACATAACGGCGAGCTGTCCGCCCTGATGCGGCTGCTGTTCGTGAATATCGCGAACAATGTCGCTTAGCCTGTTGACGTCATTCACCCTCAGCCACCAGCCCTGCGCGGTTTTGCGCAGTGTTTGCCCCTGTAACAACGCGTCCAGCTCATCCCCACAAACGAGAACAACAGGTCCCCCGGCATCAAACAGCAGCAGTTCACAGGTGGACATTTCACCCTCCGCCATCGTCTGAACAGGGCAACGCTTTCTCCAGCCCTGCCAGAAGGCCAGTGCGACAATGCACACCGTCATCACGCCCTTAAACAACGTGCCTGCCGGAATGAATCCCCATAGCAGCCACAGAAACGCGGCGACAGCCGCCAGAACGTGAAGTATCAGAGAAACCATGAGCGATTTACGCATCAATGAGGTAACTCCGGTAACTGAGCGGATAACAGCCCCTGGAGCCAGAGGTGGCCTCCCCACCATGCCACGGCAGCGATCACCGCAGCCGTAGCAGCCCAGAACCAGACTGAACGCAGGATGCTATAGCGATGTTTTCGGGTCCGGCGAACCACCAGAGAGATATCCGCATTCAGAGGCGGCACCTGCTCAGAAAGCGCTTTAATCACCTCTTCCCGCTGTGACTGGCTAACTGAACTGATGCTGTATAATCCGCGAAACCCCAGCGCGATCACCCGGTGATAACAGGTCAGAACGGCTATATTCGGCGCAGGCTGCCGTAAGACCTCAGTGATTCGATCCCAGAGGGCTTCGCCTGCGTGTAATGACCCGAAATAGCGCGCCTGTAGCGGCGCTTTTCGCCATGCCGCCTGACCCGCATCAGCTTCGGCACCTGCACTCAGCGTTCTGCTCATTACCACTTCGTCAAGCAGCGCACATTGCGCATAAGAGATATGCCCGATGCTTGCCTCATCGTACCCGGCGCGCTCCAGCGCCTCGCGCACGCCTTCCACGTGTTTACAGCAGGTGTCATATAACGCGCTGCCGTCGGGCGTTGTTGCCCCTTTCTTAAGCATGGTGACGGTAAGCCAGGTTTCCGCCATGAGTTCATCAATATCAATGTCTTTTCTCATGATCGCAGTACCGCAAACAGTTCAAGTTCCAGCCGTCCCAGGAGGGCCGGCACGTAAAACATGCATACCCCCTGCTCCAGCATGTCCCGGGCCGCAGAGCTCTCCATATCCAGCGCGAAGTACTGGTTTTCCATCCGCACAGGTAACGCTGCCGGAACGCGGCTAACGGCAATGAGCGGGATCCCCTGCAGCGCGACGGCGGAAATCGCATTCACCTCATCCGGTGAACCCGCCTTGCATAACGCAGGGAATTTCTCAGCTACCTGCCAGGCCGGAACATCAGACCGGACAGAAAGATAGAGATCGGCGTCTTCGCGCAGGCGAGCGTCGTGCAGCGCGGCTTTCCACGTCTGCTCGTCCGGTCGGGACATCTCCAGTGCGACCACTCGGGACGGCAAACTGGCCTCCAGCAAAGCAGTGATGAGTTCAAACAGTGGAGGAAACGTTTTTTCAGGTTCTGCATGGTCATAGGCGGGAATGGCATCCAGATCGCTGTCGAGAGAGAACGTCAGCATGCTGCCCGCCAGACGGACGAGCTCTGCCCACACCTGCTCCGGATGACGGGCAGGAGAACGTTCAAACTCCACCAGCACGCGCGCATGGGAGTTAAGCGCATTGAGCAACCAGAAAAGAGAGACGTCCGCCACAGCGAAATCGGCCAGGCGTTCGTTGCTCTCGCGGCGCATGGACATCAAACGCTGACGGCGGGAACGAAGCTGACGATTCAGTAGCGCCAGTCTTTCACGCATCGCCGGACTGGCAGAGAACAATGCCAGGGGTGGAATAAATGTCGGATCCTGGCACCATCCCTGTCGATCGCGGATCAACCGCGCGATCGCGCAGCACTGCCATGACGCGTTATCTTCATGGTCAAAACGGATCGCCAGGTTAAAGCGGGCAACGGCAACGGACTCCTCCTCGCTGCCAAACGCATCCTGAACATTCACCCACTCCTCACGGTAGCGGAGCGGCCGCTCGGTCATAGCCGATTCCCGCTGCACATTATTCAGCCCAGGCTGCATGAGCGGCAGCGCAATCATCACCGTGACCGCGTCTGAATGCTGCGCTAACTCCAGTTCCCGAGGTTCAGGCGGCAGATCGCTGACGGCCGTATCCACCAGCGTGCCATCAGGCAGCCAGAGCCGCAGTTGAGAGATCTGAATCAGGCCCGAGCCCAGCAGCCTCTCATCGAATTCAACCCGCTCAACCCCCCATGAAAACGGCGAAGAGAGAGCCGCAACGCCTGTGCTGCGAAAAGATTCCCACGCTGACTGCTGCTGGAATTGCTGAGGGGACAGCAGCGCCCCCTCACTCCACAGCGGACGATAAATTTTCATCCCTGCCCCCGCCTTACGCTTTCGCTTTCGGCATCTGACTGACCAGAGACAGGTTCACGTCCATCCCTTCCACCTGGAAGTGCGGCACCGCGTACAGCTTCACGCGGAAGAAGCCCGGATTGTCCTCGATATCTTCCACCACCACCTTCGCGTCGCGCAGCGGGTGTGAGGCCTGCAGCTCGTCGCCCGGGTCGGTCATCTCCGTCACCAGACCGCGCACCCAGGTGTTGAGCTCCAGCTCCAGCAGGCGGCGATCCTTGGTGGTGCCGATGTTTTCACGCTGAACGAGCTTCAGGTAGTGCGCAATACGCGACAGCAGGAAGATATACGGCAGGCGCGCGTTGATGCGGCTGTTGGCGGTGGCGTCGGCGGTGTCGTACAGCGCCGGCTTCTGGGCCGAGTTGGCCGAGAAGAAGCAGGCGTAGTCGCGGTTTTTGTAGTACGACAGCGGGATAAAGCCGAGGCTGGCGAACTCAAACTCGCGGGTGTCCGGGATCATCACCTCCGACGGGATCTTCACCTGGTTGCCGGTGCCCAGATCGTAGAGGTGGATCGGCAGATCTTTCACCGCTCCGCCCGCCTGCGGGCCACGGATCTGCACGCACCAGCCGTTATTAATAAAGCTTTTCACCATGTTGGACGCGAAAGAGAACGAGGCGCTGGTCCACAGGTATTTCTCGTGGTCCGGGCCTTTCACCTGCTCGACGTAGTTGAAGCTGCGCACCGGCACGGTGTCCGGTCCATACGGCAGGCGGCCCAGCACGCGCGGCATCACCAGGCCGATATAGCGCGCGTCGTCGGTGTCGCGGAAGGATTTCCATTTGATGTACTCGGCGCGGTCGAAGTAGTTGCCGATATCCTTGATGGCGGCGACCTCTTCCATGGACTCTTTCAGAAAGAAGGCCGGGCCGCCGGCGCCGATAAACGGCATATGCGCCGCGGCGGAGACGCCGGAGATGTTGCGCAGCAGCGCCACGTCCTGCGGGCTGGCGTCGAACTCATACGCGGAGATCACCGAGCCAATCGGCTCGCCGCCCGGGGTGTCATACTCGGCGGTGTAGGTGTGCCAGTAGAGACCGCTCTGAATCAGCTCCGGCGCGTCTTCGAAGTCCTGGCGCAGATCGTCTTTGGAGACGTCCAGAATTTCGGTTTTGACGTTCTGGCGGTAGTCAGTGCTGTCCACCAGCTGCTTCAGGCCGCGCCACAGGGATTCCACCTTCTGGAACTCAGGATGGTGCATCACCGCGTCCAGCTGGCGGCTGATTTGATAGTCCAGCTCCGCGATGTGGTGGTCAATCAGGGTCTTGTCGAGCTTCTCCACGGTCTTTCCGGACTGACGGATGCAGTCCATAAACACCTGCATCGCCGCCGTCAGTCGTTCGCCCGCCGGGGCGTCGGACAGCGCGGCATCATCCAGAAAGTCGTTAATATCGCCCAGGCGGGACGCCGGGGTCAGGTTGATTTTGTCAAACAGGGAAGCGTAAACGCTCTCTTTTTCCAGTACAGCGGTCTGCCCCTGAGCGGGGGCGGTTTCAGTATTTACAGACATCAGCATATTCCCGGTTAATCCATTAAATAACGCACGCCGTTTATTTCGGGGCCAGCGCGCTCATTTCGTCGCGTAATTCCTGCGTCAGCGCCGGGTCTTTCAGGATTTTCTCAAGCTCTTTTCTGAAAGTGGCGTTATCAAGCAGGTTGGATTTGAGGTCGCGTAATAAATTCCGCATCGCCAGCATGGCGCGGAGCTGGGGAATCTGGCGGGCCACCTGCTCCGGTTCGAAATCTTTCATATCGGCGAAGCGGAGCTGAATATTTTCTTCGGCGCTATCGCCGGCCAGCGTGTTCTGTACCGTGAGGCTGATTTCCGGGCTGAATTCCGAAAGTACGCTGTTGAAGTTATTTTTATTGACGTTGATTTTTGCTCTTTCCGATAATGGCCGGTCTTCTTTGCCATTACTGAAATCACCGATGGTGAGGAGTTTCAGCGGCAGCTCGACTTTCTTCTGCGCGCCTCCTGTGTGCAGAGCCAGCTTTAAATTAATGCGTGCCTTGGGCACCTCATTCTGGAACGTATCAGCCATAGCAGTCCCTTCCCGTGAGGAATAATGTGTTAAAGATAACGGTGTGTGATGACCCGGATATAGTAGAGCAAAGCGCCAAAAAATATCAACCTGCCGGCCCCAAAGTCCATTATAAGACTTTCCTCAGGCATCTTAAGGCAAATGTAAAAATGAAACGCATCAGACAAACAAAGCCGGTATGTAATAACAACCATTTGCTTACAATAAAGGCAGAAAGTATACCTCATGCAGCAATATGAATTAAATTCACATCTGAATACACAGGGTTGATTGATGCAAATCAATATGCAGGTAAACACTTATCATTCCGGATACTGAAAAGAACACGAACAGGGGGCGTAAGAAATAAATTATTTTTTATCGTTTACTGGCCATGAAAAGCCCAGTGCCGGGCATGGATATGGTTATAATT
>OKNS01000222.1_pt1 | contig 6212 bp, 2 predicted proteins | sample 1610581 | NCBI WGS metagenome assembly OKNS01 (sample SAMN04436665, study PRJEB24849) | human gut metagenome | biome: human gut; feature: NICU; material: stool | host: Homo sapiens | place: USA: Saint Louis, MO | collected 2010-07-26 | reverse complement strand
AGACATTCTAAATTACAAAAACAATAAAAGGTCTCACAAAATGAGACCTTTTTTAGCACTCTAAAAAAATATAGCTAATTTTTAGAAAAAAGGGGTTGACGAAAAGGAGAAAAGTCTGTAAAGTAATATATGCTGTTTGAGGCAAGCAAGAAGCAGAGCCAGGAGGCAAAGCGAGAAGCTTGTCAAGAGAGCAGAAAGATGATAATATTATAAAGCTGTCATTTGAGAGAGATGAGAAAGAGAAAAAAGCTTGTCAAAACTCAAGAGGCATGATATAATATAAAAGTTGTCACACGGCAACGGTAGTACCTTGAAAACTGAACAAAGTTTCGCTGAAAGTGTGCGGGATATAAAAATCCCAAACAAAAGCGAAGTCAATTCGCAAGCAATAAATTTGAGATAACTCAAAGAAAGTTTTAGAGCTAAACGATAAAAAGCTCATTTTCAAGAAGGAAAATGAGAGTTTGATCCTGGCTCAGGACGAACGCTGGCGGCGTGCCTAATACATGCAAGTCGAGCGAGCTTGCCTAGATGAATTTGGTGCTTGCACCAAATGAAACTAGATACAAGCGAGCGGCGGACGGGTGAGTAACACGTGGGTAACCTGCCCAAGAGACTGGGATAACACCTGGAAACAGATGCTAATACCGGATAACAACACTAGACGCATGTCTAGAGTTTAAAAGATGGTTCTGCTATCACTCTTGGATGGACCTGCGGTGCATTAGCTAGTTGGTAAGGTAAAGGCTTACCAAGGCGATGATGCATAGCCGAGTTGAGAGACTGATCGGCCACATTGGGACTGAGACACGGCCCAAACTCCTACGGGAGGCAGCAGTAGGGAATCTTCCACAATGGACGCAAGTCTGATGGAGCAACGCCGCGTGAGTGAAGAAGGGTTTCGGCTCGTAAAGCTCTGTTGGTAGTGAAGAAAGATAGAGGTAGTAACTGGCCTTTATTTGACGGTAATTACTTAGAAAGTCACGGCTAACTACGTGCCAGCAGCCGCGGTAATACGTAGGTGGCAAGCGTTGTCCGGATTTATTGGGCGTAAAGCGAGTGCAGGCGGTTCAATAAGTCTGATGTGAAAGCCTTCGGCTCAACCGGAGAATTGCATCAGAAACTGTTGAGCTTGAGTGCAGAAGAGGAGAGTGGAACTCCATGTGTAGCGGTGGAATGCGTAGATATATGGAAGAACACCAGTGGCGAAGGCGGCTCTCTGGTCTGCAACTGACGCTGAGGCTCGAAAGCATGGGTAGCGAACAGGATTAGATACCCTGGTAGTCCATGCCGTAAACGATGAGTGCTAAGTGTTGGGAGGTTTCCGCCTCTCAGTGCTGCAGCTAACGCATTAAGCACTCCGCCTGGGGAGTACGACCGCAAGGTTGAAACTCAAAGGAATTGACGGGGGCCCGCACAAGCGGTGGAGCATGTGGTTTAATTCGAAGCAACGCGAAGAACCTTACCAGGTCTTGACATCCAGTGCAAACCTAAGAGATTAGGAGTTCCCTTCGGGGACGCTGAGACAGGTGGTGCATGGCTGTCGTCAGCTCGTGTCGTGAGATGTTGGGTTAAGTCCCGCAACGAGCGCAACCCTTGTCATTAGTTGCCATCATTAAGTTGGGCACTCTAATGAGACTGCCGGTGACAAACCGGAGGAAGGTGGGGATGACGTCAAGTCATCATGCCCCTTATGACCTGGGCTACACACGTGCTACAATGGACGGTACAACGAGAAGCGAACCTGCGAAGGCAAGCGGATCTCTGAAAGCCGTTCTCAGTTCGGACTGTAGGCTGCAACTCGCCTACACGAAGCTGGAATCGCTAGTAATCGCGGATCAGCACGCCGCGGTGAATACGTTCCCGGGCCTTGTACACACCGCCCGTCACACCATGAGAGTCTGTAACACCCAAAGCCGGTGGGATAACCTTTATAGGAGTCAGCCGTCTAAGGTAGGACAGATGATTAGGGTGAAGTCGTAACAAGGTAGCCGTAGGAGAACCTGCGGCTGGATCACCTCCTTTCTAAGGAAGGCGAAAGATGATGGAGAGTGCGAGAGCACTAAAGAGAAGTCATCGAGAAAGCCAAGCGGAAGCACACTGAGAAACTTTGTTTAGTTTTGAGGGTAATACCTCAGAGAGCTAGTACATTGAAAACTGAATATAATCTAAAGCAAAAAACCGAGACAATCGAAAAAACAGATTGAAGAGCGACCGAGAAGAGAGAGAAACTCAACTTGAAATAGGTCAAGTAGAAAAGGGCGCATGGTGAATGCCTAGGCACTAACAGCCGAAGAAGGACGTGACGAACTACGAAAAGCTTCGGGGAGCGGTAAGTACGCAGTGATCCGGAGATATCCGAATGGGGGAACCCAATACCGCGAGGTATTATCAAGAGCTGTTAAGGCTGTTGAAGGAAGACGCAGTGAACTGAAACATCTAAGTAGCTGCAGGAAGAGAAAGAAAAATCGATTTCCCAAGTAGCGGCGAGCGAACAGGAAAGAGCCCAAACCAGCTGGCTTGCCAGTTGGGGTAGTAGGACTGCAATAAAGTACTTGAAGCGATAGCAGAATTATCTGGAAAGATAAGCCAGAGAGGGTGAGAGCCCCGTAAGCGAAATTGCAGAGAGACTTAGCAGGATCCTGAGGAGGTCGGGACACGAGGAATCCCGATTGAAACCGCGAGGACCATCTCGCAAGGCTAAATACTAACTAGTGACCGATAGTGAACCAGTACCGTGAGGGAAAGGTGAAAAGAACCCCGGAAGGGGAGTGAAAAAGAACCTGAAACCGTGTGTCTACAAGTAGTCAAAGCACATTAAAGTGCAATGGCGTGCCTTTTGTAGAATGAACCGGCGAGTTACGTTATCTAGCGAGGTTAAGTCAGAAAAGACGGAGCCGGAGCGAAAGCGAGTCTGAAGAGGGCGAGAGAGTATCATGACGTAGACCCGAAACCAAGTGACCTACCCATGACCAGGTTGAAGGCGTGGTAAAACACGCTGGAGGACCGAACCCACGTGAGTTAAAAATCGCGGGGATGAGTTGTGGGTAGCGGTGAAATTCCAAACGAACTTGGAGATAGCTGGTTCTCTCCGAAATAGCTTTAGGGCTAGCCTCGTGGAGAGGATAATGGAGGTAGAGCTCTGTTTGGACTAGGGGCCCGTCAGGGGTTACTGAATCCAGATAAACTCCGAATGCCAGATATCAATGCACGGGAGTCAGACTGCGAGTGATAAGATCCGTAGTCGAAAGGGAAACAGCCCAGATCACCAGTTAAGGTCCCCAAATCTATGCTAAGTGGAAAAGGATGTGGAGTTGCGTAGACAACTAGGATGTTGGCTTAGAAGCAGCCACCATTTAAAGAGTGCGTAATAGCTCACTAGTCGAGTGACGCTGCGCCGAAAATGTACCGGGGCTAAGCATAGTACCGAAACTGTGGATGCATATCAAAGGATATGCGTGGTAGGAGAGCGTTCTAAGAGCGGCGAAGTTAGATCGAGAGGACTAATGGAGCGCTTAGAAGTGAGAATGCCGGTATGAGTAGCGAAAGATAGGTGAGAATCCTATCCGCCGAAAGACTAAGGTTTCCTGGGGCAGGCTCGTCCGCCCAGGGTAAGTCGGGACCTAAGGTAAGGCCGAGAGGCGTAGCCGATGGACAACAGGTAGAGATTCCTGTACTGAAATTGTTCGATAAGAGCAAAGGAGGGACGCAGGAGGCTAATGACGCATGTAGCTGGAAAAACATGTGCAAGCAGTAAGAAAAAAGATGAGTCAAATGCTTATGTTTAGATTTCAAGCTGTGACGCGGAGTGAAATCAAAGTAGCGAAGGTCATGATGTCACACTGCCAAGAAAAGCTTCTAGCCAGAGCAATTTTACCCGTACCGCAAACCGACACAGGTAGTCGAGTGGAGAACACTCAGGTGAGCGAGAGAACTCTCGTTAAGGAACTCGGCAAAATGACCCCGTAACTTCGGGAGAAGGGGTGCTGATGGTAAAAGATCAGCCGCAGTGAATAGGCCCAAACAACTGTTTATCAAAAACACAGGTATCTGCAAAATCGTAAGATGACGTATAGGTGCTGACACCTGCCCGGTGCTGGAAGGTTAAGAGGAGAGCTTAGCGCAAGCGAAGGTTTGAATTGAAGCCCCAGTAAACGGCGGCCGTAACTATAACGGTCCTAAGGTAGCGAAATTCCTTGTCGGGTAAGTTCCGACCTGCACGAAAGGTGTAATGATTTGGGCACTGTCTCAACGAGAGACTCGGTGAAATTATAATACCCGTGAAGATGCGGGTTACCCGCGACAGGACGGAAAGACCCCATGGAGCTTTACTGTAGCTTGATATTGAGTATTTGTTAAACATGTACAGGATAGGTAGGAGCCAGAGAAAGTAGGACGCTAGTCTTACTGGAGGCAATGTTGGGATACTACCCTTGTTTGATGGATCCTCTAACTCGCAGAGCTGAGCGTTCTGGAGGACAGTGTCAGGTGGGCAGTTTGACTGGGGCGGTCGCCTCCTAAAATGTAACGGAGGCGCCCAAAGGTTCCCTCAGAATGGTTGGAAATCATTCGCAGAGTGTAAAGGTATAAGGGAGCTTGACTGCGAGAGGTACACCTCGAGCAGGGACGAAAGTCGGGCTTAGTGATCTGGTGGTACTGCATGGAAAGGCCATCACTCAACGGATAAAAGCTACCCTGGGGATAACAGGCTTATCTCCCCCAAGAGTTCACATCGACGGGGAGGTTTGGCACCTCGATGTCGGCTCGTCGCATCCTGGGGCTGAAGTCGGTCCCAAGGGTTGGGCTGTTCGCCCATTAAAGCGGCACGCGAGCTGGGTTCAGAACGTCGTGAGACAGTTCGGTCCCTATCCGTCGTGGGCGTAGGAAATTTGAGAGGAGCTGTCCTTAGTACGAGAGGACCGGGATGGACGCACCGCTGGTGTACCAGTTGTTCCGCCAGGAGCATCGCTGGGTAGCTATGTGCGGAAGGGATAAGCGCTGAAAGCATCTAAGTGCGAAGCCCCCCTCAAGATGAGATTTCCGATGCGCAAGCAGTAAGACACCTTAAAGACGATGAGGTAGATAGGCTAGGAGTGGAAGCATAGCGATATGTGGAGCGGACTAGTACTAATCAGTCGAGCACTTGACCAAAGCTCAAAGGTTTAGAGCGGAAGATTATATTCAGTTTTGAGTGTAAAAGCTCAGAAAGAGTACGGTGGCGATGGCAAGAAGGATACACCTGTTCCCATGCCGAACACAGAAGTTAAGCTTCTTAACGCCGAGAGTAGTTGGTGGGAAACTGCCTGCGAGGGTAGGCAGTCGCCGTGCTAAATGGAGGATTAGCTCAGCTGGGAGAGCATCTGCCTTACAAGCAGGAGGTCACAGGTTCGAGCCCTGTATCCTCCATTGAGTCGTTAGCTCAGTTGGTAGAGCATCTGACTTTTAATCAGAGGATCGGCAGTTCGAGACTGCAACGACTCATTGGCCCAGAAAAACTCAAGCGGGTGTGGCGGAATTGGCAGACGCGCTAGATTTAGGTTCTAGTGTTTTCGGACGTGTGGGTTCAAGTCCCACCCCCCGTATTGGCAACCACATATTGACAATATGCCGATTTAGCTCAGTTGGTAGAGCATCTGTCTTGTAAACAGGGGGTCGAAGGTTCGAGTCCTTTAATCGGCATAAAAATTGAATAATAATATGCGGATGTAGTGCAGTGGTAGAACATCACCTTGCCATGGTGGGGGTCGCGGGTTCGAATCCCGTCTTCCGCTCCAAGATTGAAGGCTCACCGAATGGTGAGTCTTTTTTATTCGGGAAATGGCTCAGTTTGGTAGAGCGCTGCGTTCGGGACGCAGAGGTCGCAAGTTCAAATCTTGTTTTCCCGATATTCAAGCTATCCGTTTGGGTAGCTTTTTTCTTTTTGTTATAATATCTTTTAAAACTTAAAGGGAGATTAAAAATGACTGCAACTACTGAAGAAAAATACAAATTATTAGTGGAGCAAGCTAGAGCTTTGATTGAGGGAGAAGATGATTGGATTGCTAATACAGCTAATTTATCTGCTCTTTTGTTTAATTCGTTAAATGATGTGAATTTTGCAGGTGTTTATCGCTATGAAAATGATGAACTGATATTAGGTCCATTTCAGGGGATGCCAGCATGTGTTCATATTCAAATGGGAAAAGGTGTTTGTGGTACGGCTGCACAAGCAA
>OKNS01000221.1_pt1 | contig 6253 bp, 10 predicted proteins | sample 1610581 | NCBI WGS metagenome assembly OKNS01 (sample SAMN04436665, study PRJEB24849) | human gut metagenome | biome: human gut; feature: NICU; material: stool | host: Homo sapiens | place: USA: Saint Louis, MO | collected 2010-07-26 | reverse complement strand
TGGAGCACCTCAAAAACACCATCATACACTAAATCAGTAAGTTGGCAGCATCACCTCAAGGATGTTCCACAAATGAGACAGACACAGTTGCATGAAAGGCCATTCTCAACGCTGGCGATATCAACAATTTTATTTGAAACCGTATCGAATCCAAATGGTATCCATTTTTGTGAATTACGTCGCATGAATATTCCTCGTTAAAAACGAATAAAGGATTCTACATTATTCGCTTCTATCAAACATGGAATAACAGTGCCTTATTTACATTATTCAGATCTCATCGGGGATGAGATGCCACACAGAGGCAGGTATTTTGTCATAGATTTTTTTCATGTAGATCTCAGCTCTGCGGTGATCATACGCTCCATTCAAGCTGGTTATCTTATTTATATCCCCTCCTTCATCATTTAATTTATCCAGGATACGTTCAAAAACTTTATCGAGAGTTTCTGCCGTGCTGCACTTCCTGAACTTCAGGAGATAGGTTTCTCTCAGGCTACTGTGCACATTTAGGCTTTTCAACAACAACGCTCCGGGGCATGTCCAAAAACAATGGCTATTATCGAATAACATTAAACGAAGTACCACAGACAGGCAAGAGAATCATCTTGATTAATTTCCCATTCTCCCTAGATTTGAAAAAAAACAATGCTACTATACTGGTTATAAAAACAGTGCCATTGATAAGACATGAGATCTTCCCATGACAGATAAAACTAAGCTGGTTGCGATTGCACGAACCGATGACATGAGCGCTCTTGAAGCACTCAAGCTGTTACGGTTTCGCCGTTACAATACGGCAAGATGTCAGTTAAGAGTCACATGTGTCTGGTCTGCTTGGTGCGCCAGGCACGGTCTGCCCCCCTTCCCCGTTACAGCAGTTGATGTCGAGCGCTATATTAATGGGCTGAATGGATCCGTTAAAATGGCGACCATTTCTCATTTTATTGCATGCCTTTCAAGCGTAAACAGCAGCCTGGGTTTTCCAGACTTCCGCAACGTTCTGATCAAAGCACTGGTTCAGGTATGGCGGGCGGGGGAGAATGAGAAAAAAATCGTCACCGGTCAGGCCCTTCCATTTCTTATATCCGATCTCAATATTCTTCGCCGGTCACTGCATAAAAGCGACGACCTGAGAGACATACGCGACCTTGCAATGATATGGGTTGGGTTTGAAACCCTGCTGCGTAACGTGGAAATTCGAAGGATTAAAACCGGCGACCTGAAATGGCAAAATGACACGTCCTGTTACCTTCTGGACGTCATGCGGACCAAGACAAGCCTCTCAAGTAACCTGGCATTTCAGCTCTCACCACAATGCAGTCAGCATGTCAGACGGTTGATTGAGACGGTGGAATACACCGATACTGAAACCTTCGGGCACCGTTTTCTTTTTCAGCCTGTGAACATCCATACAAACCGATATTTCCCACCCACCAGCAGTAAGCTATCACGGGGTAAATCCATAGACAGGATGCTGGTCAAAGCAGGATTCAGTCAGGGGTTACTGACGCAGCTACAGAATGAATCAAAGGTATCACGGGAAGATGTTGGTATGCTGTCCTCTAATTCACTGAACCAGGCATTTGCACGCCTCTGGGGGATTGCCGGGAAGGTCGGCGACAGTAACCGACAGTCCGGGCGGTACCGGACATGGACAGGACACAGTGTGCGTGTGGGGGGAGCCATAGAGCTGTTTAAGGCCGGGTACTCCCTGGAAAAGATTACCGAGATGGGGAACTGGTCTGATCCAAAGATGGTCTTCCGTTATATCCGTGGATATCTTGCCAGTGAAAAAGCCATGGTAAGCTTTATGCGTAATCATCTGGACGATATATAGATTTTACTAAGAGAAACACCAGCACTCAGCAACATGTTACTGAGCGCTGGTCACTTACTTTTCAGATATTCAGTTCTTTCAAATCTGTCACAACAAAATCCCCTTTACCTGAAAGACTGTCAAAATCATCGAGTGTAAATTCATGCGTGTGATACCAAATGACCCTGCATGTAGGACAAGTAACAGGTAACAAATCTTCCGCTAATTTTTCGCTGTTATGGATAACCTCACCCATCTCGTTTGTGTCAACAATATAACCACTTATGCAAAGGGTTTCGTACCCATGAGCACCTGTAACAATATGGGTTGCTGTTCTCTCACGAATTTCTCCATTAATTTTAATCTGCTCTCGCGTGGTAATCGTTCTTTTATTATTCATTAAACCTCCGGATGAAATATTAAAAACAAAGGCTATTATTGCGCCCGACTTCTGAATAATTTCGAAATCAAACAGGTAATCGCGAAAATCGTCATCAGGAGTGCTTAATCCTTCTCTACGCGTGCATAAGGAAGGACTCAGGGAAAGTGCATTACCCTGTGCCCGAATTGGTCCTGGTGCGTCTCAGGAAGGAAAATGATAGGTGATATTATGGATTATCCTTTTTTAGCTGCTTTTTCTTCTTTTCTTTTTTTTACTCTCCGCTTCTCCCTTAAATTTGCAACGGTATAGAGAGTGACTGATGCAATAAAATTCACCAGTGCAGCAAACTCTACTGCCAGATTGATCACGGCTGGTTTGACAGGAAGCCAGAGTGTTACCAGAAGGAGGAGGAACGATGTGATACACCGTAAGGCATGTACATTAGAGCCTCCACTCTTATTAATCACAACCATGGCGGGACATATTTTGTTTGTCAGATAATTTAAACCGAATGCACAAACTGCAGTTACTAACAAGAAAATCGCGTAAGTCATTTTTCATCCAGAGGTTTTAATCTTAATTTGACCACGTTAACCAGTTTCATTATTCCCGCCTCGTCCGGTACAAAAATGTAACGAAACCTCGGCCATGTTGCGTGTGTGAATATCAAACCTACGGCTTTCATATCCAGAGGCATAAGCCTTTCGGTCTTGCTCAACGGCATTTTCTCTATCGGGATTAACCCTGACTTAAAACTTTTTATCATTAAGTAGAGAGGGCTTTTACAATTTTTATTGCTCATCGTTTCTGTGTAACGGATCATCACGCTAAGCGTTACTTGTATCGTTCCTATATCAGCGTCAAATTTCGGCAGCACTGGCCAGTAAGGAATCTCAAAATCAACACTGGTAAGCGCCTGTTCATAGCCCTGCTCATTTGTTTCTACAACCGTTTTGAGGACAGGAAACCGGGCGTGCATAAATTTGATAATCTTTACCACATTGGGTGTGCTGGCCTGACGCTGATAGATATCAGGTAGCCATGTGGACGTGGTGGCCCAGGTCGTGGAACAAGCATAAGTTTTTTGCTCCATGTACCATAAAATAGAGGTGTCAGCCAGGAAGTGATGAACAGTCAACAGCTCGGCCAGCAGCCGATCTTCATCTGGATGTGTTATGGCATTTTTGAAACAGACCTGTACGCGGAAACGTTCTTTTGCAGACAGAAAAGTGTTTCCCCCGCTGACGGCCACTTTGTATAACCTCCTGGCCGGATCAGCTTCACAAACACCGGTTAGAAACCGGCTCTTCTCGACTCCTTGATGACTTCCACCAGCCCTATACGGGGCAGGACAGAACGATATTTTTCATTAAAACTGCCGCGCTTCTGCCTTTCACCCTTTACGTAATTTTTTAACGGATTAAATCGGTCCGGTTCACTAAACAAAATTAAAGGTAAAGGCGCGCGGAAGTTGAGTTTGTACGGCCCATGAACGTCATTCGGATCATCAGGACTGGTGTACCGGATATTGACGTTAACAGCAGGAAAGTTACTTTCCCGGATAAGCCGAAATTTTCTCGAAGATTCATCGTCATTACACACTTCATCATTCAACAACGACAGCATCATGATTTCTTCGGTCCGCTCCTGTTTCAATCGTTCTACATCCTGTTTTGTCAGATTGATATCCGGTTGAAGCTCAGTTATCTCCCTGCGTAGGCGGTCTATTACCGTTTCCAGCCGGGTGAATTTATGAATGACAGGGATTTGCCAGGTGAACCCCAGGGACCTAATTTTCTCGGTAACGATCCGGATATTGCGGGACACCTGTAAAGTCACCAGCCACGGGTAAATCTGGTGCAGAATTTCTGACCGTGAGTCTTGGTAATGAGTGATACCTTTTACAGCATCAGCAAATTTGTCGCGAAGCCGGTTGATTTCACCCACCAGCGACATCACTTCGTCATGATTATTTTTAACCACAACAAACCCGGGATATTTTCGGGTAATTTTGGTTGAATAATGTTCATCCCTGACATGGACTTTATCAACCCGCTGCTGCCGGTAAATATCCACCAGGGTGTCTACGTCGGGCACCGAATGAGTCACATTGATTTCCTGTGGAGGATTCAACTCCTCCACACTACGGGGCTCCGGTAGCGTGGCAAGGTAAGATGATCCGATATCGCTATGACCGAGTAAACTGTGCAGCTCACCGAGTTTGCGTAGTTGCTCTTCGTTGTAATGTGCAAAGTCAGTATTCATATCGTCTCCCGTATCGTGTTCCTGAACGTGCGACGGTAATCGTTAAACAAACTCTGGTAAAGACTTAAACGTCAGCCATACAGACAGGCGTCGCCCATCCCTGCATACTCTGACAAGGCGATAACGATTTTTCTCCATTGTGACCAGCCAGTACCCATCGGAGACAGGACGGTCGAGCGTGAGCAGTTTCAACCCGTAAAAGCCCATCGAGGTGAATAAACGCCCTTCCTGCTCACGGAAAGAGACCGTAAAGGACGGGAACAAGAGCCAAAATACAGTGAAGAAGACATACCAGGTATACGGAACAGTCAGTTGCAGAATTTCATAGTTCCTTACGGTAGCAGTGATCAGGCCAAGGCTTAATACCGCACCAATGCTGGCATATACTTTGAAAGCCGCGCTATCGGAGTTTTTCCAGGTAATACCACTAATACAATGCACTTTGCTCATCGCCTTGCCTCAATGTAGTTGTCTGCAGCCTTTCATCCGGGGAAGAATTTCTTTCTCCCACAGTGACCTTGAATTCCCATGCCCCCCCTGGAGTTGCATTGCACAAACCCTGTTAAGCACGGATACCTCTTTCCTGATTGCCTGGGTTTGGCTGTCAGTGAGCTCAATGCATTCCGGTACCAGCTGCATAACGCCGTTCATCATTTCTGCCTTTATGAGGGCTGGACCGTCTTTTGTGTCGGCCTCACAGGATTCCTTAACATTGAATCCGAATGAACAGAGAAGCTGGCCCTGAGCCTTAGGCCCCATCTGAACCCCCCGGCTATCGACGGTAAAACGGACGATTGCGTAATCCCCTCCATGATCGCTGGTTATGTTCCTTACCAGCATGCTGACTGGAGTCATTTGAAGCCAGCTGTAGATGCCCAAAACGATTTCTTCTTTTAAAATCATATTCAATTTACTGGTTCTCATTTTCTCATTTATGAATATGAAAACATAAAAAAATGCTCTGTAAAGCCCTAGTCTGTAGAAAGCAGAGATTTTGTGGTTTTTAACTTGTACTCAATAAAAATTTCGGCAGCATCTGCTGTTGTTATTTCAGAAAATATAGCATCAATAATTTCTGGCTCCGTGATATTATGGAACCCCTGCTTACGAACCATCTCTTTAACGCACTCAAAACGTCGGGCTGTTGCCGGGTCGATGACAAATGTATTTAGATGCACATCATCACATGCGCCAGACGTCTCATTTAGTTTCATTTTCACTCTCCAGATCAGGAATGAAGTCAAAATTGTACGCAATTGCTTTTTCAGGTGAATCACCCGCGATAATTTTTAACCATGAGTAAGAGTCTAGCTGATTAAGAAAAATAACGAGATAACCTTCGTCAGCACTGTTTCGCTTCTTAATGAATTCAATCTCAGTATCCATGCCAAAACCAAATGGACCATGTATCACGCGAGACTGTTCTGGAAGCATTGAGCTGAACATTGATACCACGACATACCTCAACTCTAAATTTTGGTGGGCAATGAAAGCAACTCTTTTACCCTCCTTAACAGAAGCTACAATTCGTTTAACACTCGACTTGACGTTATAGCGATACACAATCAACCGGAGCCGTGTCATGCAAAGGAAAATTAATACATACGCAGCTGACAATAGCCCCATAAACTGAGCCTTCAATAAACCAGTAGAGGAATCCCAAAACAACCAGTCCCAAAAAAGTAACTATACTCAACAGGAAAATATAAAAATTAATTTTACGGTCTTTTGGATACCAGGTAGATGCAACGGCTACAATAGCCATTACGCCGACTAATGCTGGACTG
>OKNS01000193.1_pt1 | contig 7678 bp, 8 predicted proteins | sample 1610581 | NCBI WGS metagenome assembly OKNS01 (sample SAMN04436665, study PRJEB24849) | human gut metagenome | biome: human gut; feature: NICU; material: stool | host: Homo sapiens | place: USA: Saint Louis, MO | collected 2010-07-26 | reverse complement strand
TTCGGTTTACCGGTGTCATTCCGCTGTTATGGCCGCGTTTATCTCATTCCACGCCTGACACTCAGTTCCGGGAAGGCAGTTCGCTCCAAGCTGGACTGTATGCACGAACCCCCCGTTCAGCCCGACTACCACGTTGTCCCGGTAACTATCATCTTGAGTCCAACCCGGAACAGACACGAAAAATCGCCAGTGGCGGTAGCCATTAGTAAGAGGATTCACGGAGCGGAGTAGTAGAGTGTTCTACAGAGTTCTTGAAGTGGTGGCCTGACTGCGGCTACACTGGAAGGACAGTTTTGGTACCTGCGCTCCGTGAAAGCCAGTTACCTTCGGAAGAAAGAGTTGGTAGCTCTTGATTCCGGCAAACGAACCACCGTTGGTAGCGGTGGTTTTTTTGTTTGCAGGGCATGAGATTACGACGACATCGAAGGGATAACAAGAGGATCCGCTTCTTGAACCCCCCTCCCCACAAAAAAAAACGGCACACTAGCGCGTAAAGCGTCATCAAAAAAACTCAAATAGCGCTATATACAATCACTTTATTACGCCCCTCTCTCTTAGCTTGATAAAGAGCATCGTCAGCATTTTTCAGCAAAAAATCGATCCCACCAAGAGGATCATCTTGTGTTGCCACACCAGCAGATACGGTGACACGCAAGTTATTAGGGAAAACAGTACGTTCAATAACACTCCTAATACGCTCCGCAACACACTCCGCTGTTACCACAGATGTATTCGGCAGAAAAACAACAAACTCTTCTCCACCAAACCGACAAATAATATCTTCACTACGGCAACAAGACTTAATAATCTGAGCCAAAGAAACAAGCACCTCATCTCCGACCCCATGCCCGAAACTATCATTTATTTTTTTAAAAAAATCAACATCAATAGCAATAACTGAAGCTCCTGCCCCATACTTGTTATTCTGTATTTTAGTTGAAAACCCCAATCTATTGTTCACGCCGGTAAGGGGATCTTTAAGCGCCACCTCATTTAAAGAATCAACCCTTTCCATCATTACCTTAACATGCGTAAAAAGTGCCTTTTTAAGTCGATCAGCTTCGGCATACCAAGCATTGATAGCTTTAATATAAACTAACGAAGCCCCTATATCTTTAGCATTGGTAGATATAGCAAGCTTTTCTAAAGGAAGTGAAATACGGGAGGCAATGAAATATGAAAGAAGTGAAAATGTAATAATTATTACAATTAGCAGAACAAGTACACTTTTAGCATAAGTAATAAGAATAGTAGTCGCGCTGTCAGCATGGCTATAAACCAACACATTCCAAGCAGTATTTTTCATATGAGCATAACCCAGAAGATATCTATTCCCCGAAAAAAAAAATTCCCCCTCACCTCTATCAGACTCCGTTAACTTTGATTTCAAATCATCAGACATAACCATGGGCCGACCAACAGCACTGTTATCGTTATTAAAGATCACAGTTCCATCATCACTAACAATGCTAATTTCAGTGTCGCTCTTGAAAAAATGCCTGCTCAAAACATCGCTAAATAAACTATGTTTTTTTAGATATATAGACCCACCGACATGCCCTATGTAATTGCCATTCTTATCATAAATAGGATGTGACAACAAAATAATCAAATTCCCAGTAACTGATTTGAACGGTGAAGATATGAATGGTTTCTTTTCCTCAATCGCCAATTTGCTGGCACTTGAATTCAAGCGGGTACCAACTAAATCAAGAGATTCTGGCGAAGTCGCCAGAACAACAGCATCATTACTAACAACAAAAACTGAATTAAACATACCAGACTGCAATCTTAACCTATCCGCCTCATCTTTAAGTGAGTCAATATCATTAGTTGATTTTATTTTTTTTGCTCCATATGCTAATTCACCTTGAGCCATTTCAATATAACCACTCATTACATCTGACATTTTCATAGCGTACGATGAATTAGCATCAAGCAAATCTTTTTCTATATTTTCGCGCTGAAAAACCATAATAACGGCAATCAGAAAAATAGAAGTTAACAAAATCCCACCAACGGACAAGGTTATGACTATCGGACGAAGGTGAGGCTTTTTAATTCTCATAAAAATACACTCCATATAATAAAAAATGCCGCATTTACCATAACATCCCTTATCAGCACCGCCCCGGACGGGTTCGGAACAAATGCGGCGTCAGCCCGGTAAAACCGGCAGCAAACTCTCCGCTAAACCGCGCATTCTGCGCCAGATAAATTTCACCCGGCTGCATGGCTATGCAGTCGGGTGAATGGCTCCGGCTTTCAGCGCAGATGTCCACCGAAAGCCCCGTTTTATCAGGTTATCACAGTGAAGGGCTGTTATACGTCCGCTGTCGCTGAGATCGCTCCAGCTCCAGCGCTTTCTGATGCTGCACCACGCGCTCCTGCTCCCGGTGCAGCTCGACGGCATTCAGTCGCTCGACAACCGGCGCAGCTGCTCGCTCAAACTCTGCACCTGCCTGCTCAAGCCCGTGACGCGCTCGCTCAGCGCTGCGTTCTCCCGTTGCATAAGACCAGACATCGTCCGCCATTCCGCGAAGGCGCTCTCCCACTCGTCCAGCCTTTTCGAGTAGTCCTGCTGTAGCTGCTCTAATGCGCTCAGCAACTGTTTTTCCAGCTCCGTCATGTGCTATTTCCCCGCCAGTATCATCCAGCTCGAATCCTCTCCGAACCGTCCTGCTTCCGGGTTCACCTTCACGCAGCGGCGTCTCTGCTCGCCGCAGGTCGAGAGCTGCACGCCGCTGTTCCTCTCTGACAGCATGGCCTGCGTGCTCTTCTGCTCCCGGATGGTCGTGTAGTTGTCGAGTATCTGCTGCCCCTGCCACCACAGAATGCCCGCGCTCGAGGCGATCAGCAGCGCGGAGACCAGGACGATGGTCAGCCACGTCTGGCTGACCATGCGCACCATGCCTTTCGTGCGCTGGCTCATGGCTGAGGACAGTTTCCGGTCGTGGTCGAGGATGGCGGCGCTGATTCTCTTCGCGCTTTCGTTCAGTTCCGCTTTTACAGATTTCTCGTGCTCGCTGAATGCGGCTTTCAGCATCTCGCCGGTACTCTGCTGCTGCGCTTTCGATTGCTGCTCCAAGTCCTTCGCCAGCGCTAAAAGACTGCTCATAAATGGCTCCCTTCAGTCGGATGTTTCGCCCCCCGTCCGGGTCGGCAATGCTGATACTGCTTTTTGTGGTGCGGACCACCTCAAAACCTGCGCTTTCCAGCGCCTCAGTGACATCCTGACGGGTTTTCAGCTCCCCGGATGAGGCAAGAGCAAGCAGACCGCGTGTAATCGCTTCTGCAGCCTCCTGCTTCGCTTTAGGCAGTGCAGACGGTGTGACCAGTGCCCGCCGGTTCTCCGGTGCGTTCGGGTCGTGCAGCCCCAGTCTGCCGTTCACGATGGTCTGCCAGGCATCGATGCGTGGACGGTCGGCGCGATCGTAATACGGCTGGAGCCGTCTGCCGGTCAGCAGCTCCGTGTTCGGGATCAGAAAATTCAGCTCAAGCCGCCCCTTGTCACGATGCTCCACCCACAGGATGCTGTACTGGTCTTTATCAAGTCCGGGCATCAGAACCCGCTCAAAGCTTGCCATCAGCTTTTCCCGCTGGCCGGAGGGTAAATCCGCTTCCGCAAACGACAGTACCCCGGAGGTGTATTTCTTAACGTAAGGCGACGCGTCAATCAGCTCCCGGACTTCTTCCGGCTTCCCCTGCAGGACGGTGGCGCCTTCACGCTGCCGGTCTTTACCCAGCAGATAGTCCACCGGCCCGGCGCCACCGCCGCGACCGCGTGGATGAAATTTAACGATCATCGTCCGTTCCTTTCTCAAGAACGGCGTGCCGCAGCCGCTCAAGTCCGGCATCGATGGCCATCAGCGCCGCAACAATCTGCACCCTGTCATGGCCGGTACCGCCGCCGGCGTTAACACGGCGGGCTATCTGGTTCAGGTTATTGCCCATGCCGGCAAGCTGGCGCAGCAGCGCCGGCGAGATTGAGGGAAGCTTTCCGGAACGTGCCGGCTTTTCGTCCAGGCAGGTCTGCCGCATCCACGCTGCCAGCTGCCTGCCGTCGCAGCGCTCAAGCAGCCGCCGGTGCTCGTCCTCCGTCACCCACATGGTGAGCATCTTGTTCCGTTTCTCTGACAAACCGGCCTCCTGATAACGCCGGGACGGGCGGGAAAGCCTTTCCCGGTCGGCGCGGGGTTGGACAAGCCGCAGGCGCGTCAGGCTTTTGGCGGGTTTCGGGGCGCAGCCCTGAACCAGTCACGTAGCGCTAGCGGAGTGTATACTGGCTTACTATGTTGGCATGGGTACGGTAATCATGAAAGTGCATCATGTGGCAGGTGTGATATGTGGCTCAGGAGCGTCCGCAATACCATGCACGGACAGATGAAATGACGCCTCCTCGCTCACTCGGTCGCTACGCTCCGGACGTGAGACTGCGGCGGGCACTACAAATTTTTTCACATACATGAAGTGAGGTGTGACGGGGAGCTTGTTGAAAGATCAGGCTACAGATGTACAAAAGCCCCGTGACAGAACCACAGGGCTTCGGTACTCTAATTCTTCGCAGATACCTGCCAGGATCAGACGTAGCAATCCAATCCTAGCAGGGCTGGCTAGCCTTGTCACTACCAGCTTAATACCATTCAACGACATTAAAATCATATCTGCACCCTTGAAACTCAGGTCTACGCCCCGGACTCCGGCAGGATAAACAGGCAAACGGTGGAAACGTAACTTAGCCGCGAAAGAGTTAAGCTCTACCCCGTCTCGCTGTACGATAACAAGCACCTGATAAAGTGAGATTCAAGGCAGGAGTTGCGGTGAAATGCGATTGCCCAGTCTGGCACAACACCCACACAATCAGAACAACATAGAACGGCCAGACGCTGGTCGCTCCGCTCCCCGTTTTTTGGTATACCCACCACGGGGGCATTAGTATTTTTATGCTTAATATTTATTTTATGGTGTAAAAAGATGGATAAATCAGCGTATGTGAGATCTGGTGAACAAACTGTAGCTGGAATCTCATTCGAAATGATGAACTCGGCAGCCTACGACACTCTAGGTCTAAACACTTCGAATATAGAATTGCTTAGCTTCGCCATTTACAGTTATCACGCCTTCCGACATTACCAACCAGACCTAGCTAAAGAAATTTGCGATAGCATTGCCAAATGGATAGTAAATTCTCATGGAGAACATAACGCTAATGAGAGAAAAGCCGCTATCAAAAAATATTACCCTATCTTAGCCAGAGGAGTCGCCGACGCTTACGAGAATAACCAAACAATGACTACCCCACCTCATATTGCTCTCGGTTTTGATATATGTGACATCATTGGTAACGGCTACACACCTTCTCGTTGTAACGTGATTGAGTTAGGCCTCATCGTTAAGCAGTTTCTAGATAAAGGACATGAGAAATTTAAGGAACATTATCTGAAGGAATAATGCCTGTATTTACCATAACATCCGTTGCCCGCACCGCTCCGGACAGGTTCGCCACAAACGGGGCGGCAGTCAGGTAAAACCGGCAACAAACCACCCGATACACCGCCCCGTTCGTGACAGATAAATTTTACCCGGCTGCATGGTCATGCAGCCAGATGCATACGGTCTGATTTCAGGCCAGAATCCGGATGAACGCCTTAAAAACAGGAAAATGCTTCTCCAGCCAGTCCCAGATCTCCAGCGCCATGTACAGGCAGTTCAGCACCGTCTCAATCACGTTAAACAGTCTCATAATCCCTCCGTTGTATACGCTGTGATGGAAACATCACGACCGTATTTAGCGGGAAATTTATGAGCCCTTCTTCTTGGGGTTTGTCACTGGATGCGCGCAGTCAGCCCAGCGTCGGACCGTTATAGCTCCGCTGCCGGGAACGGGTTTCAGCCAGCTCTTTTTCATGCTGTTTCTGCTCGTATGCCCGTTCGGCGGCCACCGCCATTTCATGCCGCTGCACTACTGGCTCAAACGCTGTAACTGCCTGCTCAAGTTCGCCACCTGCTGACTCAAGCGCGTGACGCGCTCGTTCAGCGCCGCGTTCTCCCGTTGCATAAGACCAGACATCTTCTGCCATTCCGCGAAGGCGCTCTCCCACTCGTCCAGCCTTTGCGAGTAGTCCTGATGTAACTGCTCTAATGCGGTCAGCAACTGTTTTTCCAGTTCCGTCATGGGCTATTTCCTCTCCAGTACCATCCAGTTCCCTTCCTCCCCATAAGCTCCCGCTTTCGGGTTCACTTTGACGCAGGACAGTTTCTTCTCCCCGCAGAGCGACAGCTGCACGCCGTGGTTCTTCTCCGACAGCATGGCCTGCGTCCGCTCCTGCGCCCGGATAGTCTGGTAATTCCCGGTGATCTGCTGCCCCTGCCACCACAGAATGCTCCCGCTCGTGGCGATCAGCAGTACCGAGACCAGGGTGATGGTCAGCCACGTCCGGCCGACCATACGCAGCACGCTCAGCCGGTTCGACTGCATCGCCGCGGTCATACCCTGCTCGTGGGCGCTGATGGCGTCGCTGATTCTCTTCGCGCTTGCGCTCAGTTCCGCTTTTACAGACTTCTCGTGCTCGCTGAATGCGGCTTTCAGCATCTCGCCGGTACTCTGCTGCTGCGCTTTCGATTGCTGCTCCAAGTCCTTCGCCAGCGCTAAAAGACTGCTCATAAATGGCTCCCTTCAGTCGGATGTTTCGCCCCCCGTCCGGGTCGGCAATGCTGATACTGTTTTTTGTGGTGCGGACCACCTCAAAACCTGCCGCTGTGAGCGCCCCTGTGACGTCCTCGCGCGTTTTTAGCTCCCCGGATGAGGCTAAGGCCAGCAACCCCCGTGTAATCGCCTGAGCGGCTTCCAGCTTCGTTTCCGGCAGTGCGGACGGCGTGACCAGTAACCGCCGGTTCTCCGGGGCGTTTGGATCATGCAGCCCCAGTCTGCCGTTCACCACGGTCTGCCAGGCATCGATGCGCGGCCGGTCGGCGCGATCGTAGTACGGCTGCAGGCGTTTCCCGGTCAGCAGTTCAGTGTTGGGGATCAGGAAATTCAGCTCCAGCCGCCCCTTGTCGGTGTGCTCCACCCACAGAATGCTGTACTGGTCTTTATCGAGCCCGGGCATCAGAACCCGCTCAAAGCTGGCCATGATCTGCTCCCGCTGCCCGGGCGGCAGTTCAGCCTCCGCGAACGACAGCACACCGGAGGTGTACTTTTTCGCATACGGCGAGGCATCGATAAGCTCCCGGACTTCCTCCGGCTTTCCCTGCAGCACGGTCGCCCCCTCGCGCTGCCGGTCTTTTCCCAGCAGGTAATCCACCGGACCGGCACCACCACCACGCCCCCGGGGATGGAATTTAACGATCATCATCCCCCCCTGTTTCCAGCACCGCATGCCGCAGCCGCTCCAGTCCCGCGTCGATTGCCATCAGGGCGGCCACGATCTGCACCCGATCATGACCGGCACCACCGGCATTCACTTTCCGGGCGATCTGGTTCAGGTTGTTACCCATACCGGCAAGCTGGCGCAGCAGCGCCGGCGATATCGACGGCAGTCTGCCGGCACGTGCCGGCTTCTCATCGAGGCAGGTCTGACGCATCCACGCCGCCAGCTGCCTGCCGTCGCACCGCTCGAGCAGCCGCCGGTGTTCGTCTTCCGTCACCCACATCGTGAGCATCTTGTTGCGTTTATCT
>OKNS01000164.1_pt1 | contig 10870 bp, 10 predicted proteins | sample 1610581 | NCBI WGS metagenome assembly OKNS01 (sample SAMN04436665, study PRJEB24849) | human gut metagenome | biome: human gut; feature: NICU; material: stool | host: Homo sapiens | place: USA: Saint Louis, MO | collected 2010-07-26 | reverse complement strand
GAATTACCTGCATTACCATATGCAAAAGACGCCCTGGCGCCGCACATTTCCGCAGAAACCCTGGAATACCACTACGGTAAACACCACCAGGCGTATGTCACTAACCTTAACAACCTGATCAAAGGCACCGCATTCGAAGGGAAGTCGCTCGAAGAGATCGTGCGCACCTCTGAAGGCGGGGTTTTCAATAACGCGGCGCAGGTCTGGAACCACACCTTCTACTGGAACTGCCTGGCACCGAACGCCGGCGGCGAACCGGAAGGCGAGCTGGCTGCCGCTATTGCCAAATCCTTCGGCAGCTTCGCTGAGTTTAAGGCCAAATTTACCGACGCCGCGGCGAAAAACTTTGGCGCTGGCTGGACCTGGCTGGTCAAAAATGCCGACGGCAGCCTGGCTATTGTCTCCACCAGCAACGCCGGTACCCCGCTGACCACCGACGCCAAGCCGCTGCTGACCGTTGACGTCTGGGAACACGCTTACTACATCGACTACCGCAACGCCCGTCCAAGCTATCTGGATCACTTCTGGGCGCTGGTTAACTGGAAGTTTGTTGCCGCTAACCTGGCCGCATAAACGACAAACCGCAGCTGGGTCCCCCCGGCTGCGGTTTTTTTTAGCGCTTTCCCACCCGTTTATGACTGACTGGCAAAGGCCTCTTCCGGCTGCGCTCGGCCGCTAAACCAGACCAGCAGCAGCGCCAGACCGGCAATGATCGCGCCCATCACCGGCACAAAAGCGTATCCCAGTCCGCCGGAGATCACCGCCCCGCCTGCGGCGGCGCCCAGCGCGTTGCCAAGGTTGAACGCCCCAATATTCACCGAAGATGAGAGCCCCGGCGCCTCATGCGCCACGCGCATCACTCGCATCTGCAGCGGCGGCACCACCGCAAAGGTGGCTGCGCCCCAGACGATCATACTGATGGCCGCACCCGCCTGGGATTGCGCCAGCAGCGGGATCGCCAGCATGATCGCCATCAGCAGCAGCAGAAAGCCTTTCAGCGTGCCGGAGACCGACCGGTCGGCGAATTTGCCACCCAGATAGTTGCCCAGCGAAAAACCAACCCCAATCAGCACCAGCATCGCGGTAATAAACAGCGATGAAGCATGGGTCAGCGTATTTAGGACCGGCGAAATGTAGGTATACAGCGTAAACATCGCCCCGGCGCCCAGCACGGTGGTCAGCAAGGCTGAGAGCACCTGCGGCCGTAACAGGACCGAAAGCTCTTGTTTGACATCCGGCCGCTCGCCCGCGCTGCCCTTCGGCAGGGAGAACCACAGGCTCACCATTGCCAGCAGGCCTAACCCCGCGGTGGCGAGGAAGGACATCCGCCAGCCGATGGTTTCCCCAAGCCAGGTCGCGGCAGGCACGCCGCCGATATTAGCGATGGTGAGGCCCATAAACATGGTGGCCACCGCGCTGGCCTGCTTGTGCCTGGGCACCACGCTGGCCGCCACCACCGACCCCAGGCCAAAAAAGGCGCCGTGGTTGAGGCTGGTAATAATGCGCGACAGCAGCAGCGTAGTGTAATCCGGCGCAATGGATGACAGCAGGTTGCCGACGGTGAAGATCCCCATCAGAAAAATCAGCGCATTGCGTCGGGCGCGATGCGACAGCAGCAGAGTCATCAGCGGCGCGCCGACCATGACGCCGATGGCATATGCACTGATCAGCATTCCCGCCACCGGTATTGAAACGTCCACGCCTTTGGCAATCACCGGCAGCAATCCCATTGGGGAGAACTCGGTGGTACCGATGCCAAAGGCGCCGATCGCCAGCGCGAGTAAAGGAAAGTTGATTTTCATTCAATGACTCCATCAGACCGTCGGGAGGGACGGCATAACATCAGAAGCCAAAAGCATGACATCAATCACAAAAAAACAAAAGTGAACGAAATGACAAAAGATTTTTGCAGAATTGATAATAATGGCGGGATACGGGGAGGAAGCCGCGCTCCTCCCTCATTGGAGCATTAGTGCAGAATGGCGGTCAGGCTGAATGCGACGATCACGCCGAGAGCAATAATCGTGGTGATCAGCGAAAACTTTAAATTGGTATCCATCATTTTTCCCTCTTGTTATCCCCACACCAAAAGTGAGCTTGCTCATTTTTGCACAAAAAATCGCAAAAATCTTCCGGGATTTAGGGCGATGCACATTTTTGCTCTTCCACTTTGCCCCAAGATCGGACAAAATCCCACGCTAATTTAAAAGCGTATCGGCCATTGACCCCTTCCTGTCGTTCTGTGTCGTTTTCCCGACGTGATGCAATGTTGAAAATTGTATTCAGGGTGTGTGTAGGCAAACGTTTACGTATCGATGATCAGGCGATCAGGTCAAGGCATGGAGTGAGATGTAATGGCAACTATTAAAGATGTAGCGAAGCGCGCAAACGTTTCCACTACAACTGTGTCACATGTAATTAACAAAACCCGTTTCGTTGCCGAAGAGACGCGTAATGCGGTATGGGCGGCGATTAAAGAGCTGCACTACTCGCCGAGCGCGGTGGCCCGCAGCCTGAAAGTCAATCATACAAAATCGATTGGCCTGCTGGCGACCAGTAGCGAAGCCGCCTATTTCGCTGAAATTATTGAGTCCGTGGAAAAGAGCTGTTTCCAGAAGGGCTATACTCTGATCCTCGGCAACGCCTGGAACGACCCGGAAAAACAGCGTGCCTATCTGTCGATGATGGCGCAAAAACGCGTCGACGGTCTGCTGGTGATGTGTTCGGAATATCCGGATTCCGTCCTGAGCATGCTGGAAGAGTACCGCCATATTCCGATGGTGGTGATGGACTGGGGCGAAGCCAAAGCCGACTTTACCGATGCGGTGATCGATAACGCCTTCCAGGGCGGGTATATCGCCGGACGTTACCTGATTGAACGCGGTCACCGCGAAATCGGCGTGATCCCGGGCCCGCTGGAGCGCAACACCGGCGCGGGGCGACTGGCCGGCTTCATGCAGGCGATGAAAGAGGCGCATATCAGCGTGCCGGAAAACTGGATTGTTCAGGGCGACTTCGAGCCGGAGTCCGGCTACCGCGCCATGCAGCAGATCCTCAGCCAGCAGCACCGTCCAACGGCGGTCTTCTGCGGCGGCGACATTATGGCGATGGGCGCCATCTGCGCCGCGGATGAAATGGGGCTGCGCGTGCCGCAGGACATTTCGCTGATCGGTTATGATAATGTGCGCAACGCCCGCTATTTCAGCCCGGCGTTAACCACCATTCATCAGCCGAAAGATTCGCTGGGCGAAGCCGCGTTCAATATGTTGTTGGATCGTATCGTCAACAAGCGCGAAGAGTCGCAGTCTATCGAAGTGCACCCTCGGCTGGTCGAACGCCGCTCGGTGGCGGATGGCCCGTTTGTCGACTATCGTCGCTAAAGCATTGGCGGGCGCGGATCACTCCGGCGCCCGCAGCCACTCCCGATTCAACGTGTCGCTGTCCCCCAGGTAGTCCAGCATCCAGTTTAACGCCGGTGAAGCATCATTCTGCTGCCAGGTCAGACAGCAGGCCGCATCCGGAAACGGATTTTCCAGCGCCAGCGCGGTCCACTCGCCGCGATCCACCCATGGCCGGGCGAAATGGCTTGGCACCATGCCGACGCAGAGCCCTGCCGACAGACAGGTGGCCGACGATTCCCAGTCGGGGACCACCACCCTCTTCTGGTTATCCAGCAGCCACGTTGTCCTTTTGGGCAATGAACGCGAGGTATCCTCCCGCACCAGCGACGGCCAGTTGCGCAGAACATCATCGCTCAGCGGACCCGCCATCTTCGCCAGCGGATGATCGCTCGCCACCACGCAGTCCCAGCTCAGCATCCCCATATCGCGGAACGCGTAGCGCCCCCCGACAGGAATAGAGCGCGTTGCGCCAATCGCCAGCTCCACGCGGCCGTCGGCCAGCGCATCCCATACGCCGTTAAACACTTCCTGGAAAACGATCAGTTCGACGTCGGGAAAATGGCGATAGAAATCCACGATCATCTGGCGCATCCGCGCGGGTTTCACGATATCGTCCACCGCGATTGACAACTGCCCGCGCCAGCCGTTAGCGATTTGCTGGCACTGCTGGCGGGTGATCTGCATTTTTTTGATAACAGAGCGCCCTTCCTGTAAAAACCAGACCCCGGCGGGGGTCAGCTCCACGTCACGATGACGGCGCTCAAACAAGGGGACGGCCAGCCACTCTTCCAGCTGACGCACAGTATAGCTGACGGCGGAAGGCACCCGGTGCAGCTCCTGCGCCGCCGCGCTGAAGCTGCCGTTACGGGCGACGGCATCAACCACTTCCAGAGAGTATTCAGACCACATTTTCTGCCTGCAAAATTTTTGAATGCATGTGACAAATATTAGCGTTTCACAAGCCACAATGCACTCCCTACACTCTGCGGCATCGTACCTGTACTCCAAAAAAGAGAACGTTATGTCACAACCTGGGAAAGGATTTTTAGTCTGGCTGGCCGGCCTGAGCGTGCTGGGCTTTCTGGCCACCGATATGTATCTGCCGGCATTTGCCGCCATGCAGCAGGATCTCGACACCTCCGCCGCATCCATTAGCGCCAGCCTGAGCCTGTTCCTGGCCGGCTTCGCGCTGGGCCAGCTGTTCTGGGGGCCGCTGTCTGACCGCTACGGGCGCAAACCGGTGCTGCTGAGCGGCCTGGCGATTTTCGCGGTCGGCTGCCTGGGGATGCTGTGGGTGCAGAACGCCACTCTGATGCTGGCGCTGCGCTTTCTGCAGGCGATTGGCGTCTGCGCCGCGGCGGTCACCTGGCAGGCGATGGTGACCGATTACTATCCCGCCCAGCGCACCAACCGAATCTTCGCCACCATTATGCCGCTGGTAGGGCTGTCGCCTGCGCTGGCCCCGCTGCTGGGCAGCTGGCTGCTGGTGCATTTCGAGTGGCAAGCCATCTTCGCCACCTTGTTTGCCATCACCCTGCTGCTGATGCTGCCTGCCCTGCGCCTGAAAGCCGCCGCTAAGTCGGCCACTGTGACTGAAAAGAAAATCACTTTTCTCGCGCTGCTGCGCTCCCGGGAATACAGCGGCAACGTCCTGATCTACGCCGCCTGTTCCGCCAGCTTCTTCGCCTGGCTTACCGGTTCGCCGTTTATCCTTCATGAGATGGGCTACGGCCCAACCGCTATCGGGTTGAGCTATATCCCGCAGACCATCGCTTTTCTGGTGGGCGGTTATGGCTGTCGCGCGCTGCTGCAAAAATGGTCCGGACAGCAGATGCTACCTTGGCTGCTGGTGATCTTCGCCGTCAGCGTCGCCGCCACCTGGCTGGTGGGTCTGCAAACGCATGCCTCGCTGGTGGCGTTAATGATCCCGTTCTGCCTGATGGCGGTAGTCAACGGCGGGATCTACCCTATCGTGGTCGCTCAGGCGCTGAAGCCTTTCCCGCAGGCAACCGGCCGCGCGGCGGCGCTGCAGAACACGCTCCAGCTTGGCCTGTGCTTCCTGACCAGCCTGTTAGTCTCCGCGCTGATCGCCACGCCGCTGCTGACCACCACCAGCGTGATGCTGGTCTCTATTTTGTTAGCCGGAGTGGGTTATCGACTGCAGCAGACGCCAGAGCTGGCGGCCCACTCTTCCCACGCCTGACGCCCGTCGCCAGAGCCCGGACCAGTGATTAGCACGCTAAGATATTTTTATTGAAAGCCAGTACTTAGCGTCCTATACTGGATCCGGGTTCACATAAATAAAAAATATTTAACAGATTAACGGATGCAGGATGCCTCCGTTTCACCATGGAAGGCCTTTCGGCAAGGGTTATCTCCCTTCCTCTGTTCTACGTCGGATAGCGACTTCACGGATTATCCGTGAGATTTCTCACAAAGCCAAAAAAGCGTCTACGCTGTTTTAAGGTTCTGATCACTTGGGCGTGATGGAGAAGCTATGAGTTCATCGTGTATAGAAGAAGTAAGTGTACCAAATGATGACTGGTACCGGATTGCAGCTGAATTGTTGGGCCGTGCGGGAGTTGAAATCAACGGCTCCGCGCCGTCAGACCTGCGGATTAAAAACCCTCTTTTTTTTAAACGCGTATTGCAGGAGGGGTCGCTGGGTTTAGGCGAAAGCTATATGGACGGCTGGTGGGACTGCGAGCGTCTGGATATATTCTTCCATAAAGTGCTCCGCGCCGGGCTGGAAAAACAACTCCCTCATCATTTCAAAGACACACTCCGCATCGCAGGCGCTCGCCTGTTTAACCTGCAAAGTAAAAAACGCGCCTGGATTGTCGGCAAAGAGCACTATGACCTCGGCAACGATCTTTTCAGCCGGATGTTGGATCCCTACATGCAATATTCCTGCGGTTACTGGAAAGAGGCGCAGACCCTCGAAGCCGCGCAGCAGGATAAGCTGGATCTCATCTGCCGTAAGCTGGAGCTCGAGCCAGGCATGCGAGTGTTGGATATCGGCTGCGGCTGGGGCGGTCTTGCCGAATATATGGCGCGAAATTACCAGGTGAGCGTTGTCGGCGTGACCATCTCCGCCGAACAGCAAAAGATGGCCCAGGCGCGCTGCGATGGCCTTGACGTAGAGATTCGTCTTCAGGATTATCGCGATCTGCACGACAGCTTCGACCGCATTGTCTCCGTCGGCATGTTCGAGCATGTGGGTCCCAAAAATTACGCCACCTACTTTGAGGTCGCCGATCGTAATTTAAAACCCAACGGCCGCTTCTTACTGCACACCATCGGTTCCAAAGTCACCGACCATAACGTTGACCCGTGGATCAATAAATATATCTTCCCCAACGGCTGCCTGCCGTCGGTACGGCAGATCGCCGATGCCAGCGAGAAGCACTTTGTGATGGAAGACTGGCACAACTTCGGCGCCGATTACGACACCACCCTGATGGCCTGGTATGAGCGTTTCCTCGCCAGCTGGCCGGAAATTGCCGATAACTATTCAGAGCGTTTCAAACGCATGTTCAGTTATTACCTGAATGCCTGCGCCGGCGCCTTCCGCGCCCGCGACATTCAGCTCTGGCAGGTGGTGTTCTCGCGCGGAATAGAACACGGACTGCGCGTCGCCCGTTAAAACACAGTCCCCCGCTCACCGGCGGGGGATTTTTTTCAGGCTTCACTGACCTTTGCCGCCATCTCTTTCGCCGCCAGCACGCGTTCGACCGTATCGACAACCGCCTGGGTTTGCGGGTCGATCTCGATATTGACGCGGTCGCCCAGCTTTTTCGCCCCCAGCGTGGTCCGCTGCAGCGTCTCCGGAATAAGATGCACGCAGAATCGGGTTGCCGTCACCTCACCTACCGTCAGGCTGATGCCATCGATACCGATGAATCCTTTATAAAGGATATATTTCATCAGCGTCGGGTCCTGTACTTTAAACCAGATCTGACGGTTATTTTCGGAAGTGAGGATCTTCACGATTTCCGCGGTGGTCATAATATGGCCGGACATCAAATGCCCGCCGATTTCATCACTGAATTTCGCCGCCCGCTCGACGTTAACTTCATCCCCAACCTGAATATCGCCGAGATTGGTAATCCGCAGCGTCTCTTTCATGAGATCGAAGCTGATGCGCGCGCCGTTGATGTCGGTCACCGTCAGACAGCAACCGTTGTTGGCTACCGATGCCCCGGTTTCGAGCCCCTCCAGCATATGCGCCGGCAGCTCCACCACGTGGGTGCGAAAATTGGGTTTATCATCAATGGAGACCACTTTCGCGGTTCCCTGAACAATACCAGTAAACATGTTTGGCTCCTGTTGAAAATCATGACGGTATCATTACCGTTTTCGCTATCGGGAACAATAACAGGAGGGCTGAGCGGTTGCCAGCGCGCTTCGTGCCTCGACTCTTTTTTCACTGGCTTAATGGCTAATCCTCGCTACAATAGACTGGAATTTCCTCATTTTTATCCCCTTGCTGCCAGTTACGGCGGCTTTTTTAGTCTCAAAATAACAACAATACAAAGGTGTTCACGTGCAGAAGTATTTCATTGAAGCGCGTCAGTTATTAGCTCTGGCTATACCCGTCATTCTTGCGCAGGTAGCGCAGACGGCGATGGGTTTTGTCGATACCGTGATGGCGGGCGGCTACAGCGCCACCGATATGGCCGCGGTGGCCATCGGAACCTCCATCTGGCTGCCGGCCATTCTCTTCGGCCATGGGCTGCTGCTGGCGCTGACCCCGGTGGTGGCGCAGCTTAATGGCTCCGGGCGTCGGGAGCGTATCGCGCCGCAGGTACGTCAGGGCTTCTGGCTGGCGGGGCTGGTCTCGGTGCTGATCATGGTCGTGCTGTGGAATGCCGGGTATATCATCAGCTCCATGCATAACATCGATCCGCTGCTGGCGGAGAAAGCGGTTGGCTATCTGCGCGCGCTGCTGTGGGGGGCGCCGGGCTATCTGTTCTTCCAGGTCGCCCGTAACCAGTGTGAAGGGCTGGCAAAAACCAAGCCCGGAATGGTCATGGGCTTTATCGGTTTACTGGTCAACATTCCGGTGAACTACATCTTTATCTATGGCCATTTCGGCATGCCAGAGCTGGGCGGCGTCGGCTGCGGCGTGGCGACGGCCTCCGTTTACTGGGTGATGTTTGCCAGCATGCTGTGGTGGGTGCGCCGGTCGCGTTCGATGCGCGATATCCGCTGCGCCGAGGGCTTCAGCGGCCCCGATTTCGCCGTCCTGCTGCGGCTGGTGCAGCTGGGGCTACCCATCGCCCTGGCGCTTTTCTTCGAAGTGACCCTGTTTGCCGTCGTCGCGCTGCTGGTCTCCCCGCTCGGGATCATTGACGTCGCCGGCCACCAGATTGCGCTGAACTTCAGCTCGCTGATGTTCGTTCTGCCGCTGTCGCTGGCGGCCGCGGTCACCATTCGCGTCGGCTTCCGCCTCGGCCAGGGCTCAACGATCGATGCCCAGGTTTCCGCCCGTACGGGTGTGGGCGTGGGCGTCTGCCTGGCGGTGTTTACCGCTATCTTTACCGTGCTGATGCGTAAGCAAATTGCCCTGCTGTACAACGATAACCCGGAGGTGGTGATGCTGGCCTCGCATCTGATGCTGCTGGCGGCGGTCTACCAGATCTCGGACTCTATTCAGGTGATCGGCAGCGGTATCCTGCGCGGCTATAAAGATACGCGGTCTATCTTTTTTATCACCTTTACCGCGTACTGGGTGCTGGGTTTACCCAGCGGCTACCTGCTGGCGCTGACCGACGTGATTGTCCCCCGCATGGGGCCCGCCGGCTTCTGGTGCGGATTTATCATCGGCCTGACCTCCGCCGCTATTATGATGATGCTGCGGATGCGTTTTCTGCAGCGCCAGCCCTCCAGCATCATCTTACAGCGCGCCGCGCGCTAATCCTGCCAAAGCCCGCCACCCTGGCGGGCTTTTTCTTTCTTCAGTTATGTTCCGACGTTGTACATTCCGTTACTCCCCGACACCAAAGACTCACTGATGAGCGCCCCGGAGATGCATATAGTGTGGCCAACAGCCCCGCAGTGGGGTTACTCAGGAAACCAATTCGAGGATTTCAGCATGAAAAAAGTATTAGCTCTGGTTGTTGCCGCTGCTATGGGTCTGTCATCTGTTGCTTTCGCAGCCGACGCCGCGACCACCACCCCGGCTACCGCAGCCAGCCACACCACCGTTCACCACAAGAAACATCACAAAGCGGCGGCGAAACCGGCAGCCGAACAGAAAGCCCAGGCAGCGAAGAAGCATCACAAAGCCGCGGCGAAACCGGAAGCAGCGCAGAAAGCCCAGGCAGCAAAGAAACACCATAAAGCGGCGACAAAACCGGCCGTAGCGCAGAAAGCCCAGGCGGCGAAGAAGCACCATAAAGCGGCGCACCACGCAGCCAAACCGGCGGTACAACCGGCGGCATAACGGTCAGGCGTTAAGGTAATAAACCGGCGCTGAATAGCGCCGGTTTTTTTTCAGGAGGACATCATGCTGCAACGCTATCGCTTCGAATTGCTGTTGGTTCTGCTCATCGTCTGCGCGCTGTTTACCCTTCGCTTGATGTTTAAATAGCGGGCTGCTGAACCCATTTACGGGCCGGCGGCGTATAGTCGCGGAAACCGGCGATAATCTCCTCTGGCGAAGCAGCAAACGGCAGCATCTCCGCGTAGCGCGGGTGCATAAATCCTTCCCGTACCATGTTATTGACCATCGCCTGCAGCGGATCGTAATACCCCTTGATATTCAGGAATGCGCACGGTTTTTCATGGATGCCCAACTGCGCCCAGGTCCACTGTTCGAAAATCTCTTCAAGCGTCCCCGCTCCGCCCGGCAGAGCAATAAAGCCGTCGGCCAGCGCCGCCATTTTAGTTTTCCGTTCGTGCATATCCTCCACCACATGCAGCTCCGTCAACCCGCGGTGGGCAATTTCCCGCTCCACCAGGCCGCGCGGCATTACGCCGATGACCGTGCCCCCGGCCTCCAGCGCCGCATCGGCAACCGCCCCCATCAAGCCAACTTTGCCGCCGCCATAGACAACAGCCAGTCCCTGCTGCGCCAGCATGTGGCCAACCCGTCGGGCGGTTTCGAGATACAGCGGATGTTCGCCAGCTGAAGAACCGCAGAAAATACCAATCGATTTCATCTTCCTTATTACTCCTCTCTTCTGGTGGGCGATAATTTAACACAACGGCAACCCTTACGCGCAGGGTGAGACCGGCAAAGAAAAGAGAGGCGAGGCGCCTGCTGGCGAAGAAATATCCTTGTGGTTCAGTAAAATATCGCCGGAGTGGGTAAAAGATCCGCAATCGCATACAATGTACAAGAAAAGTGACGTTTACCTCTTGCCACATCCCCTGCCTGCCGCTAATATGCGTCCCCGTTGTCACCACAACATTGCGTTCGTAGCTCAGTTGGTTAGAGCACCACCTTGACATGGTGGGGGTCG
>OKNS01000146.1_pt1 | contig 12051 bp, 9 predicted proteins | sample 1610581 | NCBI WGS metagenome assembly OKNS01 (sample SAMN04436665, study PRJEB24849) | human gut metagenome | biome: human gut; feature: NICU; material: stool | host: Homo sapiens | place: USA: Saint Louis, MO | collected 2010-07-26 | reverse complement strand
AATGGCGCGCTTTCGGCATGGAGGTCACACAGTGCAACGGCAACGATATGGCGGAGGTGGTCGCCACCCTTGAGCGCTTGCAGCCGAACGGGAAACCACACGTCGTGATTGCCAATACCACCAAAGGCGCAGGTATTTCATTTATTCAGGGAAGGCCCGAGTGGCATCACCGGGTACCGAAAGGAGAAGAAATTGAACTGGCGCTGGAGGAACTGAAAGATGAGTAATAGCGAACATCTCGCCACGGTGATGGTGAATGCCTTTATTGATGCCGTAGACCGCGGCGTGGATCTGGTGCCAGTAGTGGCTGACTCCACCTCAACGGCGAAAATTGCCCCATTTATCAAAAGATTCCCTGGCCGGCTGGTCAACGTCGGCATCGCCGAGCAGACGCTGGTTGGCGCTGCCGCCGGCCTGGCGCTGGGGGGTAAAGTGGCCGTGACCTGCAACGCGGCGCCATTCCTTATCTCACGTGCCAATGAGCAGATTAAGGTCGACGTTTGCTACAACAACACCAACGTCAAACTGTTCGGGCTGAACGCGGGCGCCAGCTACGGTCCGCTGGCCAGCACTCACCATAGCATTGACGATATCGCCGTTCTGCGCGGTTTTGGCAATATTGAAATTTACGCGCCGTCCAGTCCCGGCGAGTGCCGACAGATTATCGATTATGCCCTTGCCCACATCGGGCCAGTGTATATCCGCCTCGATGGTAAAGCGCTACCGGAACTGCATGACGAACATTACCGGTTTATTCCGGGCAACATTGATGTGCTGCGTTCGGGGCGCGATGTTGCGTTGGTTGCTATGGGCTCAACGGTACATGAAATAGTGGAAGCCGCCGCACAACTCGCTGCAGAAGGTATTGACGCCACCGTTATCAGTGTCCCATCTATTCGTCCTTGTGATACCCAGGCGCTACTAAAGGCAATACAGTCCTGTCCGGTCGCGATCACGGTGGAAGAACACAACGTCAACGGCGGCGTCGGGAGTCTGGTGGCGGAAGTGCTGGCCGAGGCCGGATGCGCTATCCCGTTGAAACGCTTAGGTATCCCTGACGGGCAATACGCCATTGCCGCCGATCGCGCCGCCACGCGCGCGCGCCATGAAATCGATGCCGCCGGGGTGACGAAGTACGCCCGCAAGCTGCACACAAAAAAAGCATCCTGAAAAATAACAAGAACATCTTACTGGAGAGAACGCAATGTCCCGTATTCCTCAACAACTCACCATGGGCGTCATTATTGGCAATCGGGGATTTTTCCCCAGCTATCTGGTCGCCGAAGCGCGCGAACAGGCGGTAGCTCTGTTTAGCCGCCTTGGGATTAACACCATTATGCTTGATCCATCCCAGACGGAACTGGGTGGCGTGGAAACCCGGCAGGATGCCAAAATTTGCGCCGAGCTGTTCCGCACCCACCGCGACAACATTCACGGTGTCGTGGTGCTGTTACCCAACTTTGGTGATGAAAAAGCCATCGCCGAGACGCTGCGCCTCTCCGGTCTCAACGTCCCGGTGCTTATTCAGGCCGAAGAGGATAATCTGGATAAAATGGGGTTGTCGACGCGCCGCGATAGCTTCTGCGGCAAAATTTCCCTTTGCAACAACCTGCGCCAGTACGGTATCCCGTTTACGCTGACCACCCAGCACGTTTGCGCACTTAGCGGCGAGGTGTTTGAGCAGGATCTCCGGCGCTTCACGCAGATATGTCGCGTGGTAAACAGTATGCGCGGTGTACGCGTTGGCGCGATTGGCGCCCGTCCTGCGGGCTTTAACACCGTGCGCTACAGCGAAAAACTGCTCGAACGTTTGGGCATCGCAGTGGAAACGTTAGATCTATCCGAGGTATTTACCCGGATTAAGTGCCTGCGTGATGACGATATTCGTGTGGATGAGAAGCGCCGCCTGCTGATCGATAATGCCGACGCCAGCGGTATTCCGGCAGATAAACTGATCACTATGGCAAAACTGTTTGTGGTCCTGAGCGAGTGGATTGTTGCCAACGATATCGACACCACCGCGATTCAGTGCTGGACCTCGCTACAGGAAAATCTGGGGATTAACGTCTGCTCCATCATGAGCGTGATGTCCGGACAACTGATGCCAAGCGCCTGTGAAGTCGATGTCATGGGCGCGCTCTCCATGTATGCACTCGCCAGCAGCAACCTGAGCCCCGCCTCGATCGCGGACTGGAATAATAACTTCGGCGACGATCGCGATAAATGTGTGCTGTTCCATTGCGGGAACTTTGCCTCGGCCAGTCTCGAGTCGCCGCACATGGGAACGGCCGATATTATCGGCACCACCGTCGGCAAAGAAAACACCTGCGGTGCCGTGCATGGTCGCATGAAAAGCGGCGCGCTGACCTATTTTCGCCTCAGCACTGACGACCTGACTGGCGAAATCAAGGCCTACGTCGGCGAAGGCCAATCGGTTGACGATCCCCTGGATACGGTAGGCTGTCGGGCGGTCATTCAGGTTCCCCACCTGGAAAATCTGCTGTCGTGGATCTGCCGTAACGGCTTTGAGCACCATGTCGCGATGAACCATTCTGCCAGTGCTTCAATTCTGCACGAGGCGTTTACGCGATACCTGGGCGTGTCGACCTATCTCCACCAGTAAGGCCGGAGGCCGCTATGTCGGTAAACAAGGATATTATTATTGCCCTCGATGAGGGCACGACCAATGCCAAAGCCGTTGCCTTCGATAGCCACGGGCGGGTAATCGCGCAATTTTCCCGCGCGCTTGAGATCGCTACGCCTCAGGAAGGATGGGTAGAACAGTCAGCGGAGCTTCTGCTTGCCGCGTCGCTGGAGGTGATTTCTCGCACAGTGGCCGCTGTTGGCGCGGAGCGTGTGGCGGCCCTGGCGATCAGCAACCAGCGCGAAACCGTCGTGGGCTGGTATCGGGAAACGGGCGAGGCCATAGCGCCCGCCCTGAGCTGGCAATGTTCACGTAGCGCCACATTTTGCCGCTCGCTGCGTGAACAAGGCCATGAGCCGCAGATCAAGGCGGTAACCGGTCTGCCAATCGCCCCGCTCTTTTCCGCCTCGAAAATGCGCTGGCTGTTGGACCACACGCCGGATGGCCTCAACCGGGCGAAAGATGGCGAGATTTGCCTCGGTACGGTGGATAGCTGGCTACTCTGGCACCTGACGCAAAGCCAGCAATTTTGTTGTGATTACGCGAACGCGTCTCGTACGCAGCTCATGAATCTGCAAACAGCGGACTGGGATACCGATATGCTCGCCCTGTTTGGCATTCCGCGTGCAGCACTCCCGGTGATAAAACCATCGAGCGGCCTTTTTGGTTACACCGCTGGTTTAGCCACCCTCCCTGATGGGATCCCGGTAATGGCGATGATTGGCGATTCACATGCCGCCCTTTTCGCCCACGGTCTGGGCGCCGCCGGTTGCGTTAAAGCTACTTACGGTACAGGAACCTCGGTGATGGCGCCCGTCGATTCGGTGGCGTGTCACGTCAGCAATCTCGCCACCACGGTGGCCTGGCACGACGGAGAAAAGCTGGTCTATGCACTGGAGGGGAATATTCCCCATACTGGCGATGCGGTGGCGTGGATGGCCGACAGTACGGGCTTGAGCGAACTCTCTCCCGTTGAGCTGGCCCAGGCGCTGAATGCTCTGCCTCGCTCGGTAGACTCCACCTTAGGCGTCTTTTTTGTACCTGCCCTCACCGGCATGGGGGCGCCCTGGTGGGACGAGAATGCCCGCGGACTGATCCATGGGTTAAGCCGGGGGGTGAAGCGTGCCCATCTCATTCGTGCCGCGCTCGAGTCTATTACCTACCAGATTGCCGATGTAATCACTGCGATGCGTGCCCATCATGGCTTTACGCTCAACACGCTGCTGGTGGATGGGGGCCCCACCAAAAACGACTGGTTAATGCAGTACCAGGCCGACCTGCTGGGTTGTCCGGTGATGCGCAGCGATGTGGCCGAGCTGTCAGCGACCGGTGCGGCACTGCTGGCGCGTAAAGCGTTGCACAAGCTGACGGTGGCAGAGCTTCAGCCCTTTTTGCCAGAACACATCACTTATGCGCCAGACCCGCTCCGGCATCATCGGCTTGTGCAGCGATGGCAGTCCTGGCAACACGCGGTGACGCTGGCAAGACGCTGAGCGCAACCCAGCCGGGCGATAACGTCTTCGTCCGGCTGCAATCCAACGCGCCATCCCCGCCGTTAACTCAGCGGATACTGTTGAAACGCCGGCAGCGCCTCCCCCTTCTGCGCCAGCGCGCGAATATGCGCAAACTCCGCTGCCGGCACCACCGCCGGGATCATCAACTGGATAAAGGACCAGACCACCGTGCTGGTGACCATCACCTGGTCCGGATGCGCGGCGACAGCGCGGTCTGCCAGCCGGGCGTCCCATTCCCGACAGGCGGCAAGCAACTGGCCGGTCACCCGGGCTATCCACGGCTGATGCTGCTTCTCTTCCGGCCGCAGACGGTGCTCATAAACATGCTGGACCGCTTTTTCACTGGCGGCGAGGATCACCCCCAGCAGGTGCAGGTCGTGGGCCAGCGCCTCGGGATGAGCGGGAAGCAGCCGACGCCCGGCGGGGTTGGCCGTTTCGAAATAATGGAGGATCAGCGTGGAGTCCATCAGTTGCGTCCCGTTATCAAGAATCACCGTCGGTGCCTTGACCACCGGATTAATACGGGAGAATTCGTCAAAGCCGCTAAAAACCGATAGCGGCAGGCTCTCGAATTCCATGCCATAGAGCGCCAGAGAAACCGCCACGCGTCTTACATAAGGTGAATCCATCATACCAATGAGTTTCATCGTCACTCCTGCCTGCGATAAAGGGGTTGCTGGCTTACCTTACTGGAAAACCCGCCCCGCGAATATCAGGGGATGCTTACCGCAATGGTTAGGAAAACTAACAAACTGGCGCCACGGGGTAGTCCGCCGGTCTCCCCTGTGCTATACCGACTGAGACAGCCTGCATCCCCTCGACAGCCTGTTCGTAGCGGCTATAAAACCCGCTAACCCGGTAGTAACGTTAACGTATCGACTCACTGACTGAGAGATCACCATGGCAGATTTTCCCCCTGTCGCCAGCCTGCGCAGCTTTGAGGCGGTGGCGCGCCTCGGCAGCGTGACGCAGGCCGCCCACGAAATGAGCGTGACCCATTCGGCGGTCAGCCAGCACATCAAACAGCTGGAAGCCCTGGTCGGCGTCTCACTGTTTGTCCGCCACGGCCGCGGGGTGCGCATTACGGAAGAGGGGCGGCTCTATGCCCTGCAAATCCGCGAGGCGTTACAGCACATCGCCGACGCCACGCGGATGGTGCAGATCAAACCCCGCACCATGGAACTGACCCTGGCGACCCTCCCCTCCTTTGGCTGCCACTGGCTGCTGCCGCGGCTGGCGCGCTTTCAGGCGCGACATCCGCAGATCGCGGTGCGCCTGCTGACCAGTCTGGCGGTAGTCAACCTGCAGCAGGAGGGTATCGATCTGGCCATTCGCATGGGGCAAGGCGACTGGGAGGGGATGGAAAGCCGGCATCTGTTTGCCGATGAACAGCTGGTGGTGGCCGCGCCGCACTATCGCGGCGGCGACCTGCCGACCACCCCGCAGGCGATCGCCGCCAGCGATATCGTTTTTTCCATGGAGTCGTGGCACGCCTGGTGCAGCCAGGCGGGGCTGGAAAAGACCATCGTCCCCGCGGGCCTGCGCCTGAACGACTCCAACCTGGTGCTGGAGGCGGTTCGCCTGGGGGCCGGCGTGGCGCTGGGGCGGCGCTCGCTGGTGGCGGGAGCCATAGCCCGCGGCGAGCTGGTGCAGCTCACCGCCGTCACCGTCCCCTACCCCTGGCACTACTGGCTGACCGTCTCCCCGCAGGCAGAGAACCGGCCGGAAATCGCCCGGTTCATCGCCTGGCTGGAAGAGGAGATTGCCCTCTGGCGCCAGCAGATCAGCGCTTAGCCTTCGGCCGACGGCGGCAGGCCAGCCCGGGCGGCGTGCTCCTGGGAGAGACGCCAGAAATCGTGCCCGGCGGGATACTGATAAAGTCGCAGGGAGAACTGCCCGGCCACCGCGGTAATGTACTCAAATATCGCCGACTGGGTGTTTTCGTAGTCTTTCCACAGCGTCGAGGAGGTGAAGCAGTAAATCTCCAGTGGGATACCCGACGGCGACGGTTTCAGCGTTCTCGCCACAATGTACATCTCCTTAATAATATCCGGCCGCTCGGCAAGATAGTGCATCAGGTAGTGGCGAAACAGAGTCAGGTTGGTCAGGCCGTTATCGACAAACCAGCGGTCCGCCACGCCGCCGGGATCCCGGCCGTCAAGCAACGTGGTCAAAGGCTCATTCACCCCGCGGATGGCCAGCATCGAGGAGAGCATCTCCTGGTCGAGAAAACGCACCGAGTGCTGATCGATGGCGATACTGCGCATGATCCGCCGCGCCCCGGAGGAGAACATCGCCTGCCAGTTGGTATAGGTCTCGGTGAGGAAATTCTTGGTAGGAATACGGGAGATGGTATTGTCCCAGTTGCGGATGGTAATGGTGTGCAGCGCGATATCCGTCACCTCGCCGCTGAGGTTCTTGTCAGGCATTTCAATCCAGTCCCCCAGCTGGAGCACGTCGTTGGACGACAGCTGAACGTTCGCCACCAGCGACAGCAGGGTATGCTGGAACACGATCATCAGCACCGCCGCCACCGCCCCCAAACTGGAGATAATAATAATCGGCGATTTATTCGACATCACGGCGAGGATCATAATCGCCGCCAGGATGTGAACTAAGATTTTGCCTATCTGGATATAGCCCTTAATGGAATGATTTTTACGTTTGGTTTTTCGCAGATAAGAGCTGTTAACAATATCCAGCATCTCGTTGAAAAACACCGACATAAAAATAAAAAACAAGATCCCGCAGACGGTATTAATCGCCGTCACCAGCGATGCCGGCATCGCCGGCATAAACTGCAGAACGTAATAGACGATAATAACCGGAATGAAATTGGACAGCTTTTCGGCGATGCGTCGATCCTTCTCCAGCGGCACGTCCTGGTTATGGCTACCAAAGAAGACCTTACGCACCACTTTAATCAGCAAGAACTTGCATAAAAGGTGGGCAAATATGCCGGAGAGCAGCAGCAGAATAAGGTTAAATCCCACCGCCAGCGCCGGATTACTCTCAATAAACGTCAGTAGATGATTCACATACGCCATGCTTTATCGCCTGAATAACTATGCCATTTCGCTAACTGCTTTATCACAAGGGCATATATTGGAAAAAGTTAATCAATCCGCATCATGGCATATCGCTTAGCGTAACGTCCATGCGCGCACCGCCGCTAATCATTCACGAGATATATGTCAAAGTTTGCATTAATCATTATCTACGCTCACTATAAAGAGGCTTGTTATCAGGACGGAATAAGTCCAGGAGGAAACATGTTTAAAACGCTTACCGCTATTATCGCCTTAGCCGCCTCCGCCAGCGTTATGGCGCAAGGCGACGTCACGCTGAACAGTCTGGCCCACGATAGCGCCACCCGGGCGTCGTTTAACCAGATGGTCAAAGGCCATCAGCTGCCCGCCTGGGTGACCACCGGCGGCACCGGTTCGCCGGCGCAGACGGTGAAGCTGGGCAGCGAATCCTGGCAGGTGTTAAGCGCCTGCAAACCCCACGACTGCGGCCACGAGCGTATCGCGGTGATCTGGTCGGAGAAAAGCAAACAGATGTCAGGCGTTTACTCGGTGGTCGATGAAAAAACCGACCAGGAGAAGCTGACCTGGCTTAACGTCAGCGACGCCCTGTCCATCGATGGCAAAACCGTGCTGTTTGCCGCCCTCAGCGGTAGCCTCGACAACCATCCGGACGCCTTTAACTACCGGTAACCGCCCGTCGCCCCCGTCAGTCTTTCGCCGACGGGGGCTCCCTGGCTAGCCATCCGGGAACATCACACTGTTCCCCGGCGCTTCCCTGTGCAAATGGATAAAGTTCAGGTGCCGCTCGTACTGGTCGAGAATATCGGTGATCACCTGCTCTTTGCTGTAGTCCATCAGGTCGTTACCCTGGCTGCCCTCCAGCAGGAAGGTCTCCAGCCGGTAATAGGTGGATTTCCCGCTGCGCGCCCGATAGGTAAAGCCCGGCACCGAGTACTGCTGCGGCCAGATCTTGTAGATAAAGTTCTGCTCGTCGCCCATGTGCACCAGCAGGTCGAGGTGGCCAAGGTTCTCCCCCTCTTCCGGCGGCAGGCTCTTCAGTTCCACCGCGGCGCCGCGCAGCCGCAGCTCCTGGGCCACTTCCTCCATCGCCGGGTAGCACACCGTCTCCATCATCTGTTTGGTATAGCGTGTGCCCGGGTAATTCATCAGCCGCGACAGGCGCTTCTTCCAGCTCAGCCGGTCCTGCAAGCCCATCGGGCGCGGGGCGGTGTCGCGGCTGGCGCTGACCCGGCGGTAATCTTCCACTTTCAGGGATTTATACAGTCCGGCCATCACGAAGAAAATCACAAAGCTGAACGGCAGCCCCATGATCACCGTGGTGTTCTGCAGCGCCGAGATGCCGTTGGTCATCAGCATCCCGAGGGTTAGCAGGCCGATAGCTACCGACCAGAAGATGCGCAGCCAGTTCGGGGCGTCGCTGTTAATGTCCTTCAGCTTCGAGGTGAAATTCCCCAGCACCAGCGCGCCGGAGTCGGCGGAGGTGACGTAGAACAGCAGGCCGGTAATGGTCGCCACCGAGGCGCTAAAGGTAAACGCCGGATACTGCGCCAGCAGGCTGTAGAAGCCGCGCTCCGGGTGGAGCATCGCCTCCTCGGCAAAGGCCGCGTCGCCGTGGATGATCTCATACAGCGCGCTGTTGCCGAACACCGACAGCCACAGCAGGGTAAAGGTGAACGGAATGATCAGGGTGCCCATCACAAACTGGCGGATGGTGCGCCCGCGCGAAATGCGCGCCAGGAACAGGCCAACGAACGGCGACCAGGCCACCCACCACGCCCAGAAAAAGAGCGTCCAGTTGTTCATCCACTCTACCGGGCGGTCGAAGGCGAAGCTGTTCAACGTCATGCCCATAAAGCGGTTGACGTAGTCGCCGACGTTGAGCACTAACGCATTGAGCAGGAAGGAGGTATCGCCCATGAACAGCACGAACATGATCAGCCCCAGCGCGAGGGCGACGTTCAGTTCAGAGAGCACGCGGATGCCCTTGTCCACCCCGGAGGTGACCGAGATGGTGGCGATGATCACCGACAGCGCAATCAGGGCCGCTTTCGCCGCCAGCGAGTCCGGAATATCGAACAGCACGCTCAGACCGTAGTTGAGCTGCACCACGCCAATGCCGAGGGTAGTGGCGATGCCGAAGATGGTGCCGATCACCGCCGCGATATCGACGCTGTGGCCGATGGGCCCATTGATCCGTTTGCCGAAAATCGGGTACAGCGCCGAGCGGATGGTCAGCGGCAAATTATAACGATAGCTAAAGTATCCCAGCGCCATGCCCATCAGGGCATACATCGACCAGCCGGTTAAGCCATAGTGAAACAGGGTCCAGACCATCGCCTGGCGCGCCGCCTCGATGGTCTGCCCCGCCCCTTCCGGCGGCTGCATGTATTGCGTCACCGGCTCGGCCACGGAGAAGAACATCAGGTCGATGCCGATCCCGGCGGCGAACAGCATCGCCGCCCAGCTCAGCAAGCTGAACTCGGGCTTGGACTGCTCCGGCCCGAGCTTCACCGATCCGAAGCGCGAGCAGGCAATGCAGACGACGAAGACGATATACAGCGTCGCCGCCAGCAGATAGTACCAGCCGAAGGTTTTCGACACCCAGCCCAGGGTGCGTCCAATCCACTCGGCAGAAAAATCGCGAAAAAAGATCGTCATCAGGGAAAACAACAAAATCAGTCCGGCAGAGGTGTAAAAAACCACCGGATTGATTTTGTCCTTTTCTCTGTTTTGCGAAAGATCTGTCATCCAGTATCCCCACTGTTTTTGTAACTATTAAAATTCAATCACGTAACAATTAAGACACATTTTATATTGAACGTCCAATCAAAAACCGCTTTAATAGTTAACCAACGCTGATGAATGGAGTGGCAAAAATGCCCAAACTGGGGATGCAGCCAATCCGGCGCAGGCAACTGATCGACGCCACGCTGGACGCAATAAATGAAGTCGGAATGCACGACGCGACCATCGCGCAGATCGCCCGGCGGGCGGGCGTGTCGACGGGGATCATCAGTCACTATTTCAAAGACAAAAATGGTCTGCTGGAGGCGACCATGCGCGACATCACCAGCCAGCTACGCGACGCGGTGCTCAACCGTCTGCACGCTCTGCCGGACGGCAGCGCCGGAGAGCGCCTGCAGGCGATAGTCGGCGGCAACTTTGATGAGACGCAGATCAGCAGCGCGGCGATGAAGGCCTGGCTGGCCTTCTGGGCCAGCAGCATGCACCAGCCGATGCTCTACCGCCTGCAGCAGGTGAGCAGCCGCCGCCTGCTGTCGAACCTGGTGTACGAGTTCCGCCGCGAGCTGCCGCGCCAGCAGGCCCAGGAGGCCGGCTACGGGCTGGCGGCGCTGATAGACGGCCTGTGGCTGCGCGCCGCCCTGAGCGGCAAACCGCTGGATAAGACGCTGGCGCAGTCGCTGACCAGCCACTTCATCAGCCAGCATTTACCGACCGAATAACCGAGGAGAATTTATGTCCCGAATGGCAGAACAGCAGCTTTATATCCATGGTGGTTATACATCCGCCACCAGCGGTCGCACCTTCGAGACCATTAACCCGGCCAACGGTGAAGTCCTGGCAAGCGTGCAGGCTGCCGGACGCGAGGATGTCGACCGCGCCGTCGAGAGCGCGCGGCGCGGGCAAAAAATCTGGGCGGCGATGACCGCCATGGAACGCTCGCGCATCCTGCGTCGCGCCGTCGATATCCTGCGCGAACGGAACGACGAGCTGGCAAAGCTGGAAACCCTCGACACCGGTAAAGCGTATTCCGAAACCTCAACCGTGGATATCGTCACCGGCGCGGACGTGCTGGAGTATTACGCGGGGCTGATCCCGGCGCTGGAAGGCAGTCAGATCCCCCTGCGCGAGACGTCGTTCGTCTACACCCGCCGCGAACCGCTGGGTGTGGTGGCCGGAATTGGCGCATGGAACTACCCGATCCAGATCGCCCTGTGGAAATCCGCCCCGGCGCTGGCCGCCGGCAATGCGATGATCTTCAAGCCGAGCGAAGTGACCCCGCTCACCGCCCTGAAACTTGCCGAAATCTATACCGAAGCGGGTCTGCCGGACGGCGTGTTTAACGTCCTGCCGGGTGTGGGCGCGGAGACCGGCCAGTACCTGACCGAGCATCCGGGTATCGCTAAAGTCTCCTTTACCGGCGGCGTCGCCAGCGGCAAAAAGGTGATGGCCAACGCGGCGGGCTCGTCCCTGAAAGAGGTGACGATGGAGCTGGGCGGCAAATCGCCGCTGATTATTTTCGACGATGCGGATCTCGATCTCGCCGCCGACATCGCCATGATGGCCAACTTCTTCAGCTCCGGCCAGGTGTGCACCAACGGCACCCGGGTCTTCGTCCCCGCGAAGGTTAAGGCGGCGTTTGAGCAGAAAATCGTTGAGCGCGTGGGCCGCATCCGTGCGGGCGATCTGTTCGATGAACGCACCAACTTTGGCCCGCTCGTCAGCTTCCCGCACCGTGACAATGTGCTGCGCTACATCGCCAAAGGCAAAGCAGAAGGCGCGAACCTGCTGTGCGGCGGCGACGTGCTGAAGGGCGAAGGCTTTGACAACGGCGCGTGGGTGGCCCCGACCGTGTTTACCGACTGCAGCGATGAGATGACCATCGTGCGCGAGGAGATCTTCGGCCCGGTGATGTCCATCCTCACCTATGACACCGATGAAGAAGCGATCCGCCGCGCCAACGATACCGACTACGGTCTGGCGGCGGGTATCGTCACGGCCGACCTGAACCGCGCCCACAGCGCCATTCATCAGCTCGAAGCGGGTATCTGCTGGATCAACACCTGGGGGGAATCCCCGGCGGAGATGCCGGTCGGCGGCT
>OKNS01000050.1_pt1 | contig 27649 bp, 39 predicted proteins | sample 1610581 | NCBI WGS metagenome assembly OKNS01 (sample SAMN04436665, study PRJEB24849) | human gut metagenome | biome: human gut; feature: NICU; material: stool | host: Homo sapiens | place: USA: Saint Louis, MO | collected 2010-07-26 | reverse complement strand
ATCAGATATGATTTTATAATTAATGAAAAATATCACATTCAGTATGATTTTATGTACTTGGCTTGATTATCATATCCTTTGCGCGTTTCCCGCCGTGCAGATCCGAAAATTGTCTAATTCGGAAGCCCGGTATTGGAGGTGATTAACGTATTCATGTATTAGGCTCCTGAGCGGGCAAAGGTGCATAATGTGGTCCTCTTTGAATATGAGAACATGGCAATGAAAGATAACCAGAACGAAGTCGCTCGCGATATGTGGGTTGAAGCGTTGAGTTCATTGTTTAAAGGTGATTCCAAGGAAGAATTGTACCGGATTTCAGATGATGAGATTGATGCCCTGGAGGGGTTGTGTCCGGACAGATGGCCAACGGCAGGACAGACAGAAATTAACTGGGATCTGTCTGTTCCGGGGCGCAAACATACGATTGACCTTCCGGGTACATGGGTATTGCAGCCTGCTGACTGTGAACAAATTGATCTCAGTTCTCTGGTGCTGGGGAAAGCCTCTTTTGCTGATTTTGAACCTCTTATTAATTCCTTCTTTCGACTGACAGATTCCAGTCTCTGGACGAGGCTTGAACCCCGGAAGCTGGGGATGGCCATACTTCATATCGCAAAAGGATGGCCTATCTCGCCTGTCTTGTTAAGTTTGCACGAAGATGGCGGATTTCATTTCGGCGGTGGGTCCCATCGTTATCAAGTACTGAAGCGGTCTGGATCCCCTCATTTTTACTTTCTGGCTGAGCCAGATGATGTTCCGGCCATTAATAAGCAACTTACGGTTCAGTGGATGCGCGACTATCAACTATCCTGAGAAACAGGAGTCTCAATAATGGGTGCAATTTACAAAGGGTTGCAGTTCAAAACTGCGTTGGAAGCACGCTGGGCCGCATTTTTCGACCTTGCTGGCTGGGAATGGCATGTGAATCCTGTATGTGTTGGTGACTGGTCTCCCGATTTCTGGGTCAGTTTTCCGTGTAGTCACTCGGAATGTGGTTCACACACGTTACTTATTTCCGTTTTACCTATTGATAATATTGAAGATTATAATAATCACCCAAGCTTAAAGCATGCTTTCACTATCCAGGAAGATCCTCAAAGGATTCATGAAGGCGTAGAGGCAGGCGCCGCTTTTGGTAGTAGCCCAGAAGTAACGACCTGGGTATCAGCCCACGGCTCTGGCGGCGGAACGCACAATGTCCCATTCTTCGTACCTGGTGCCGGTGAACTGTGGCTAAGGGCTGAAAAACGTGTGCTTCGCCAATCGGTTTAGTGAGACTTAATCTTCAGAGTGTAATATATCGGCGCGTGTGAAAAATGGATTTACGACAGCAATGCATGCCAGAATATGCAGCAAGAAGGTAGGACTGCCTCACCTCTTGCTGAAGATGGTATCTGAACCCGGAAGTCGTTCAGCCTTGACGGTTTTGTGAGGAGTCCCCTTCCACAAAGGAGGGGGCTCCTCAGAGGGTACGGATAAAATCGGGACCAATAATGCCAATGATCCGGGTACGGCTGGTCAGGCGGATGATTTTTTGCTGTCCGAGCCCCCGCAATAATTTTCTGATCTCTTTACTGCGCCGCACGTTCAGGTCGTGCATCAGCTGTGCCCGTCCGGTGAAACTCAGCAAACCGTCGTGCGTGGCCAGTGCCTCGAAACGCAGGTGATGGCCTTCTGCCAGAAACGCAGCATGCCTTGCAGGACTGAGCCAGCTGAGAGCCTCCAGCATGTCTTTCCATGCCCGACGCAACAGCTGCAGGGACGCCTGAAGACCATATACCGGGCGGTTGTAATCCGGCGCACCGGTAACCGGATCTTCCTCCTGGAATTTCCAGACTGCTTCATGGTGCGCCAGGCGGTTAGGCAAGTCACGGATACGGGTAAATTTCTTTTCCAGCACGTGACGGGGGGTACCCGGGGAACACCGACGGAAGCAACTGGGGCCACAGGAGCGAGCGGTTCCGCGGTTCATCGTAGTTTTTCGTCAGAAAATTGGTCCAGAAACCAAAGTCCAGTCCGGAGATCACCCGCTCTGCCGTCGGCGCCTTGCCCGCAGCACGGATACGTTTTGACACCTTACGGATACAGTCTTCCTCCCAGGCTGTCCGGTCATAAACCGGTTTCCCGTGATGCATGAGCTTCTGGCCACGGGCATCGGTTTTGTAGCGCTTGTTCTGGCGTATCCAGGTCTTTTCACCGATATAGCGGGGTAAATCAAAAATCCAGTTGGTATCGGTTCGCCAGTGTCCGGCAGCGCCGGGCAACCGGGCATGGCGAATACTGTAATCGATGGCGTTACGCAGCGTCACCTCAAGGCAGTGCATCAGCGGCTGCATGGTGGCGGAAACGGCTTTTTTCCAGTTATACCAGCCCAGTTCTTCACCAGGTTTCAGCTTCAACTAGGGTTCTACGCGTGTGCTATACAGGGGTTTTTCGAGCCCTGGACCATGTCACTTCCCTGTGAACCGGACCGACTCTGTCTGCGGTTTCAGATGCCTGTCGCTGCTCGGTTTCACATGCGGGATTGAACCTTAACATTGCTTACCGGAGTAACTAACTGATTTTCGGATAATATATCCATTCACAGAAAGATTATTATTGCCTGCCATACAGGATTAATCTTCCCTCCCCCTGAATATTAACAGGTTTAAAATACTTGACGTTTTTTTACAAAAGATCTATACCAAAATGAATGTCCACACACTGTAAAAGGAGTTTTTATGAAAACTTTATCGTTTGATGAAATGAAGAGGGTTTCAGGCGCTGGTCACTTCGGTGATGTGCGGGATGCCAATATGGGAAAAAGTAATAAAAATACCGGAAGTAATAACAAAGGTAACACCGGGTATTACAATAATCTGGGGCAAGATGTTACAAACTGCAATAATGGTATTATTGGCGGCATGATTGCCGGTGCTCCTGGCGGCGTTTTGGGTCTGGGGACGGGTCTGGTTGGTGGTGCGCTTGCAGGAGGCTGTTTTTCTCACGGAAATGGAAATGGCGGTGGTAGCGGTAAATCCTCCGGAAGTAATTGTGGTTCAGGAGTGGGCGGCACCTGTAAATAATCGTAGCTGAAATAAAAGGCACAGGGTGGTAAGTATAGAGCTCTGTGCCAGTTATAATTTTTCCGGTCGCTGTTATAACGATAGAAAACTATAGCACCCCGGAATGGTCATTGAAATCGCAAGAATAAAACAAAGCCATTCATTAATGAGTGAAGTATAAAAGGAAGTAATATTCCGTAACTCAGCACTCTCGCATATGTCAGGATCACCGAGATAAAAAACAGGATAAACAAGCTTAATATATCATAATACCAGTGAAGGGATAAAAATATCAGTGAGGTTAAAACTACGGAAGTCATTGTGCTACACATCAATGTATTTTTAAAAAATCCATAAACAACACCTCTGAATATTATTTCCTCATACAAAGGTGCTAATATTACTACAGCAATGATATTTATAACTAGAATGATATTGATATCCAAGGGAGGGGACTGTATATATGACGACTGATAACGAAACATCATAAATTGAACTGATAAAATCAAAGACATAAACACAATAAATAAATCAATACGCCGTTCGCCAAGACCGTAACCCTTTGTGTGTTTATAAAATTGAAAATAAACTGGAGTGATTGTTATCAATATCGCTGAAGACATTAAGGGGATAACCATATCAATACCAACAATACCTGTGTTAATCAGGTATGTCTGAAATATCCACGGATAAGCAAAGGCAATAAAAATAAATCCTAAACACACAAACAGTTCTTTATATTTTAAATTGAAAAGTCGTGGCATTATAAATTTTCCTGTAAAGTGATGATGCGATCAGCTGAGTTAATAGTGGATTTTCTGTGCGCGATCACAATGCGTGTGATATTCAGCGATTTTATCGCATCGTTGATGTATTGTTCATTTGTATTATCCAGAGAACTGGTTGCTTCATCCATGAAGAGAATGGATGGTTTTTTATAAATTGCCCTTGCGATAAAAATACGCTGTTTTTGTCCACCTGATAAACCTTCACCCAGCTCTCCGATTAATGTATCATAACCCATCGGCATTCTTTCTATATCATCGTGTATCTGTGCAAATCTGGCACACTCAATCAGCCAGTTATCATCAATTTGAGTAGAAAAGGAACAGATATTATCCCTTAATGTTCCGGAGAAAAGCCTGTCATCCTGTAAAACGCAGGCGATTAATTTTTGATAGTTGTTAATACCCAATTCTTTTATGTCAATACCATCTACAAGTATATTTCCTTCACTTGCCGGGAATAATCCGCACAGTACCTTCAATAGCGTCGTTTTCCCTGTCCCGGAAGCACCTGTAATTGCTACATGCTCACCAGGTTGTATCTCTATATTTAGATGTCTTAGAGTATATGATGCATAACTATCATATTTATAACTGATATTCTTTGCCGACAGTGAGACAGGGCACATGTCATTTTTTACCGGAATATCATCTTTAAATGGGGAAACTTCAGTAAGTGCTATATCCGAAACCCTTTCGTTATGAAGGCTCATGATCTGAAGTCTGAGTAAAAAATCTATAAATGATGCAATTCGATCAGAAAACTGACCTCGATAGGAACTAAAAGCAACAAACATGCCAATTGTCATATTTCCCGATATCACTAAACTGGCTCCAAGCCAGAGGATGAGTATCTGCTCCATCGTCGCAATCAGTGTATTAATGCCTCCAAAGAACAGGTTTAATCTGGATACTTTTATTCCGGTATTAATCGAGTCAACTTCAAGATTAAACCAGTTTTCCTCTCTCCGTTTATTCAGCCCCTGTACCTTTACAGTGGCAATACCATAAAGTGTCTCCATAAAGAAGGAATTAGCTCTTGCATCCTTTATTAAGGACTCTTCAGATAACTGACGATATCTGTTGTAGGTTAGTACCCGGATAAATACATATAGACAGGTAAAAAGGATAACAAACCAGGTAAGCCACCCGCCATAGAGTACCAACATAATCAATAATCCGATGATCATAATGGAGTCAATTATTGCACCGACAATACTGGTTGTAAACGTCTCCTGAAGGGTGTTCAGGGAACCAAATCGGCTCTGTATATCACCAAATTTTCGGCGTTCAAAATACTCTAGAGGCAATTTTAGTAAATGCTGCAGTAATCCCTTTTGCCATTGGGCATTAATAAATGATGACATAATCAGTACTGTCCATGAGCGAATAAGACCAGTAATGGTTCTGAGTGCCACAAAGAAAACAAGGCCGAAACAAATTAATGTTAATAGACCGGAGTCATTTGCCGGTATGGCATGATCCATGACCAGTTGGGTTGCAACAGGCATCACTAAGTTTATACTTTCAATAATGATAGACAGGAAAAATATTTTCGTCAGTGCACTGTATAAACCATGGGTATTTTCAAGCATGGCTCTAAGGCTGATTTTATTTTTTACGTTTTCTTTTAAAAAATTGTTGTCAGGCCATATTTCCAGAATAATACCTGTGAATTTTTTTGAGAGTTCACTCTTAGCAACCTTCACAATCCCGACTGATGGGTCATGAATTGTGAATTTTCCATTCTTAATTTTTGTTAATACAACAAAATGATTAAAATCCCAGTGTAATATGCAAGGAAGCTTCACTGAATGTAACTCATCCAGCTCTACGGACACAGCTCTCGTAGACATATGCATCTTAACAGCAATATCATTTAAACTTGCTAAATCAGTTCCTCTGCTCGAAAGATTGAATTTTTGTCTTAGCGTAAAGATATCAATATTCTTTCCATAATAACCACATATCATTGCCAGGCATGCCAATCCACATTCCGAAGACTCCGTTTGATGGATCATAGGAAAACGTGATTTCAAACCTAAATCAAGTTTGTTTTTTAATACACTGACAACTTCACTTTTCATGAATATTACCCTGAGCACTTTTTACTACATCATAGAGTGGTGATATCATCCATTGGTATATCTTTCGATTTTCCAGGAATAATGTTAATTCTGCTCTCATCCCATTCTCCAGATGTATTTCTTCCTTGTTATAATATATCCTATCATTTTCAGGTGTGACCATGACCCGGTAATAAGCATGGCCAGAGAATAACTTTATATTATCTAATAAGTGATAGCTTAACATTTCTTGTTGCGAAGAAGGAGACTTAGATATTGAATGAATGATGCCATTAAATTGTCCAAACTTTTCATATGCAAAAGCGTCATAACGGATTCTGACGTGGTCACCTTTTTTTATATACGGAACGGCCATATCAGGTATCCATAAAATTAAGTATAGTTTTCTATCTCTCTCCGGTATTATCTGCGACAGAGTATCACCTGCATTAACAATCTGACCCTGAGATACATTCAATGTATCGATTATGCCATCTGACGGTGATCTTATTATAATGCTACTATTTAGCCCTGATTTTATTAATTCTTTTTTAAGTTCATTGCGCTGCAATTTCATCTGATATATTCTGCTGTCATATTCTGAAGTCTGTATCTGAACTTCTCTCTCAAGATTTTTTATTTGCAATGCATTTTGTATATTCTGGTTTTTAATGGACAAGACTGAATTTTCTTGCTGATAGTAGAGCGACATTTGGTTTGTTAGCTGATCGTTGTTAATTAATCCATTTTTCCGGTACTGTTCATAATTTCTCATGTTGTTTTCCATTTTTTGTAGTCCCTGCTCTGCAGTTCGTACAATCGAAGACGAGATATCGTATGCTTCCTTATATTTATTTCTCTGATCTTTAATTGACTGCAGTGTTTCGTCTCTCCCCTTTTCCAGGTTTCGGATGATCTCATCAATTCCATGTAACTGAGAAGTTATTTCGTTAAATTCGTTATCACTGACAACGCCGGATCGGGTTGTTTTACTTGTATCCAGCTCATAAAGACGGTCCCCTTTTCTAATTTTCTGCCCTTCCTTCACATATGATCTGACTACATACCCTTGTTGACTGGTTGATATAACAATTGGACGGGGCCAGGTGGTCACTTCCGCGGACACATTAATACGCCTGGTATAACTGCCAGAAATGATGAAAACGATAAAAAAAGTTATAAAGACGAAGCAGCTTAAAACGATACACCATAAGGGGATATCTGGCAGCAATATTGCTTTTGCTTTCCATACAGAATTACGGTGTTGTAACGCTTCCTGCCTGAACATTCCTTACTATCCTCCGGAGTTCCATTACTGGTGATGAACATTTATAATTGTTGATATATACTATAATAAATGATCGGAGATGACGTATGAAAAAAAATCCAGAAACCGCAATTCATGAAGCAGATGCCAGAGAGAAACAAGCTTTCCGGTATCATCGCTGGATATTAAAGGGAGTATGGTGTTTTGCCGTTCTGTTTTTTATCTGGTTACTATTTCTGTCCCATCGCTAATGAACTGAGGTACTCTCTCTGGTCTGGTGTTCTCTGCTTGATCAGTTCCTGTGACCAACCTGTTATGATGTAACAGGAAGTGTTTCGCGGGACCAGCCATCCCGCATGAAATATTCTGAGAATAACTCATGCGTCATTTTTATGTGGGAAGTATACCGTCATTGAGCTATTTCAGCGCTTCGCTGGTTTTTTTTGCCAGCGCTTAACTTTTTTAATTTAAGCAAAAATATACTGACAATATTGCGCCAAGTGCATTAATGCTTAAAAAGCAAATATATTTAGTATTTATCTCTAATTACGCATTAAACCTCTCCCGGGCTCGTGACATCCTGAAACCCCAAAAATCGGAACCACCCAAATTGACGCATGGCATTGACTCAGTACCTCCTGAATTGACATCCCGTTATACTCTGTAAAAACAGGAGGCTGGCATGAAACTGAAAATACAGGACCTGAGACTGTTTAATCTCGTCTTTGAAAGCGATCCGGGCTGGATACTCGATTTCTCCAACCGTACGCTGTCGGCTTTTTTTGATGAAGAGCTGAACATTGATATTGATGATGAATGTTATAAGGAAGAAGGAACCTCAAAAGCTAAACGGGTAAGATGTTTGCTGAAACAGGTGGATCGTGAGACAGCCCTGCGGGTTCTTGATACCCTGTGGCGGTATAAAATGGAGACCATGCCTGAGCAGGCCGAACAAAGCCGAAATGACTGGCTTGCACTGATTTCACGGCTGAAAAATACGGACGCTGATACAGCCAAAGGCGACAGGCCTGTGCAGGCATGGCACGGTGTCGACTGGCCTTCACTGATAGCCGAAATGAACGAGATGAAATCCCTGTCGCCACATCCGCGGGGTTTCCGTTTTGAAGCATGGCTTGCAGAACTTTTCAGTATCTTTAAGCTTGCCCCCCGCTCGTCATTCCGTAACACGGGCGAGCAGATTGACGGCAGCTTCCGGCTGAATGATGACTTTTACCTGTTGGAAGCTAAGTGGCATCAGAACAGAACGCCAGCGGCAGATTTGCACGTATTCGAAGGAAAACTCAGCACCAAGGCGAAGTGGGCCCGGGGCGTGTTCATCAGTTGGATGGGGTTTACTGATGAAGGTCTGACAGCCTTCGTGAAAGGAAAACGGGTGATCTGTGTCAGTGGTTATGATCTTTACCATTCACTCAGTCACGGTATCGCTCTGCCCGACCTTCTGGACGCAAAACTCCGACACGCAGCGGAAACAGGGGAGCCTTATGCCCAGTTTGACAGGCTTTACACTCTTAAGGGCATAATAACCGGCACGCCGAAATAACCTGCAGGGTAATTCAAGAAATTACCCTGCGAAGAGCGGCTTACTTCACCCAGTCTTCCAGCACCAGACCCGGCACCCGCTCAAACTCTCTTGTATTATTCGTCACCAGGATGGCGCCGGCCGCGATAGCGTGCCCGGCAATGGCCGTGTCGTTCGGGCCGATCGGCGTCCCGGCGAGGCGCAGCGCCACCCGGATGTCCGTCGTGGCGTCCACCGCGGCCCGGTCCCAGGGCAGGATGGCATCGAGGCGCGCGCAGAACGCGTCGACCAGCTGAATATGGCGCGGCGAGGCCTTCGGGCCGGTGGCGCCGAAGCGCATCTCGGCATACGTCACGGCCGAGACCACGATGCGATCACCGCGCAGCACCGCCTGTTCCAGGCGCTTCAGCACCGCTGCCGGCTGCTCGCGCATGATGAACGAGCAGATGTTAGTGTCGAGCATCCAGGTTTTCTTCATGGCTCAAAGCGTCCTTCATCGCTGACCACATCCTCACGCTCCGCCATAAAGTCCGGATCGGCCCTGTCCAGCTGCGCGAACGAGCCCCAGGTCGGCCGGACGGGACGCAGAATGATGCTGTCCCCTTCCCGGACGATCTCCAGCTCGCTGACGCCGTCAAAATCCAGGTCCCGGGGCAGACGGATGGCGCGGTTATTGCCGTTTTTAAATATCGAAACTGTGCGCATGGATGTTCCTCCAACTGATCATGCATGATGTGTGAGTGCATATGTGCAGTATATGCCTCCCGGATTGGTTTGTATAGGTGTCACATATGCAGATGATTGGCATATGCATATGTCTGCACTATGCAGATGCGCGGCATATGGATATGCTGTGCATATCCTGTTTTCTCATTTCTCCACCGCAGATCCGAAAAATACCAGTCCCGGATCTGCGCAAACCGCCCCGGCGCCCGGCGACCACGAACACAAGATGTAGCGTGTTTATCAGCTGACGTTGACGCTATATGTTGTGTCTCCCCTCTGCCCCGTGACCGCCCGCTCACCACCGGAAATGAGCGCTTTGCTTATTCCCTGACCGTGGTACACTTCCGGAAACTGTGAAATAACGGAAAAGTCGGATCACCATAAAACGGGCTTCCGGTAATTTATTAGTGTGGTTATATGTCTGCTTACTATCACTCTTAAAATGATAATGAAATGGGATAATCATCCTGGTGACAGACTCAGGGTTGCGCTCAGTAGATTGTGCTGCGCGTCATAATTACTCTGAGTGACTATTTAAGGAATGATGTGATGGATGAAGAAGAACCGGTACCTCAAAAATTTGACAGCCTTAATGATCTTCTCAATGAACTGAACCGGGCTGGCCACCCAAATGACCAGATATGGTTTTATGGTGCCAACGGCGATTACAGTGAACCGGTCGCATTTCTGGCAGTGGACTCGCGTTTAATCGCAGAACGCCGTGATGATGGCTCATGGTGGACCGTCGACGGATACGGGGATGCTAATGATCCGCGTATGCCTGAACCGGAGGATGCCTGGGATGTTGAATCGTATCGCGGTCAACTGGATATGTGGTTTGATAACGGAATCCGAGAAAATGAATGATGGCTGGCGGGATTTCTAAACAACAATGGAATAAAGGTTTAGTCAGCTTACTCGCGAACTTCAGCTACCCCGATCTGACTGACTCATCCAGGGGCATTACAATAAAATAAGGAATGTAGTTATGAATGATATTCAGAACTCTGTGTCAGAACAAATGATTGCCCTGCTGACACGCTGCCTGCAGCTGCAGTCTGAAAAAGACGGTATTTCACGCCCGATGCCTGACAAAGCCCCGGTAGGTCTGTCTGATACCTTTGATGACTTTGCCCGCCAGATCCACCAGGCCTGCCTGTACGCGTCGATGACCGACAGCCTGTTAGCACTTCAGAACCGCCTGGCAGATGCCGGCCGGCAGCTGGAACAGCGTGGTCAGCTCCACGTCGAATACGGTGATAGCTATGCCGCCGCCGCGCTTGCCTGGCTTGAACGAACCACGGGCACGGTGAAAAGCCAATGACCGTTCCGGCTATCCCTGCGTACCCCGGGACTCACTCCGGTTCTGCCCTCATGCAGCTGCCGGTGGCGATCGACTACCCTGCGGCACTGGCGCTGCGCCAGATGGCTTTGGTACAGAATGAACTGCCGAAATATCTGCTGGCACCGGAAGTGAGCGCCCTGCTCCACTACGTGCCGGATCTTCACCGCAAGATGCTGCTGGCCACGCTGTGGAATACCGGCGCCCGCATTAACGAAGCGCTGGCGCTGACCCGGAGTGATTTTTCGCTGGCGCCGCCCTGGCCTTTCGTTCAACTGGCCACTCTGAAACAACGGGCCGAGAAAGCCGCCAGAACGGCCGGCCGTGCTCCGGCCGGTAATCAGGCTCATCGCCTGGTTCCGCTTTCCGATCACCAGTACGTCAGCCAGCTGCAGATGATGGTGGCCACCCTGAAAATTCCTCTGGAAAGACGAAACAAGCGCACCGGCAGAATGGAGAAGGCGCGTATCTGGGAGATCACAGACCGTACCGTCCGCACCTGGCTTAGCGAAGCGGTGGAGGCCGCGGCGGTCGACGGGGTTACGTTTTCAGTACCGGTGACACCCCATACGTTCCGTCACTCCTACGCGATGCACATGTTGTATGCCGGCATCCCCCTGAAAGTTTTGCAGAGCCTGATGGGCCACAAATCGATTAGCTCGACGGAAGTCTATACGAAGGTGTTTGCGCTCGATGTCGCGGCACGGCACCGGGTGCAGTTCCAGATGCCAGGCGATGAGGCGGTGGCGCTGCTGAAGGGAAATGGCAGGTGACCTCTGTCAGTGTAGTCACCTCCCTGCACATGCTAGGGTATTGTCAGCCAGCAGAACTGGACAGGATGATCAGTATGTCAAACTTCCGGCCACGGATATGATCGAGCCAGCAGTGCTCGCCGCAGCCGAGCGACAGGGCGAAGCCCGCGAGTGAGCGAGGAAGCACCATTGAACAGTACTCATATATTCTGCTTACGCTCAATACCTGAAAAATCTCCTCCTCTCGGGGTTATCCACTTATCCACGGGGATATTTTTATAACTACTTTTTTAATAGTTGTTAGATCTTCTTTTTTAGAATGCCTTGCAGGCCTTTATCCATGCGGGTTTCAGAGGAGGATCTGTGACAAACTGCCCTTTCAGTGTGACAAATCACCCTCACCCCCCCCCCCTTTCTGTGACAAATTGCCCTTAACCCTGTGACAAATTGCCCTCTGAAGATGTGGCTTTTCACAAAGTTATCCCTACTTGTTGACTCTTTTTCATTAAGTGTGACAATCTAAAAACCTGTCACACTTCACATGGATCTGTCATGGCGGAAATAGCGGTTATAAATCACAAAAAACGTAAAAATAGCCCGCGAATTGTCCAGTCAAACGAACTGACTGAGGCGGCATATAGTCTCTCCCGGGATCAAAAACGTATGCTGTATCTGTTCGTTGACCAGATCAGAAAATCTGACGGCACCCTGCAGGAACATGACGGTATCTGCGAAATTCATGTTGCTAAATATGCTGAAACATTCGGACTGACCTCCGCTGAAGCCAGTAAGGATATACGGCAGGCATTAAAAGGTTTTGCGGGTAAGGAAGTGGTTTTCTATCGCCCTGAAGAGGATGCTGGCGATGAAAAAGGGTATGAATCCTTTCCTTGGTTTATCAAACGAGCGCACAGTCCATCCAGAGGGCTTTACAGCGTACATATCAACCCATACCTCATTCCCTTCTTTATCGGGTTACAGAACCGGTTTACGCAGTTCCGGCTCAGTGAAACAAAAGAAATAACCAATCCGTATGCCATGCGTTTATACGAATCCCTGTGCCAGTACCGTAAACCGGATGGCTCAGGCGTCGTCTCCCTGAAAATCGACTGGATCATGGAGCGCTACCAGCTACCTCAAAGTTACCAGCGCATGCCGGACTTTCGCCGCCGTTTCCTGCAGGCCAGTGTTGATGAAATCAACAGCAGGACCCCAATGCGCCTGTCGTACATTGAGAAAAAGAAAGGCCGCCAGACGACTCATATCGTATTTTCCTTCCGTGATATCACCTCCATGACGACTGAATAGTCCGAGGGTTATCTGTCACAGATTTGAGGGTGGTTCGTCACATTTGACCTGACCAGCTGAGGGTGATTTGTCACAGTTTTGCGGTTCACTCCTGTCAGTTTTCGGCTTACTCATAGTTTTTTTGCCAGTAATTGCTAGTGAAGCCGAATCTGAGGGCAGTTTGTCACTTTCCCTGAGGGCAGTTTGTCACAGTTAAATGAGTGCAATTTGTCACACAGACCTTTGAATGCTGAGTGCCATTTGTCACAGTTAAACTCTTGCCCTCCCCCTTATGAAGCGATTTAACAGCGTACCTGAGACCTAGTTTTATTCGTCATCATTGATGAGGGCAAATTGTCACAGTTATTGCCCTGAATCGGCTGTCAACGTATGTGCATATACTCGGAGTGTTTCCCATAATGGACACATCTTTTTGCACAGAGCGTAAGTGCTACCTGCATGAACGGTTCCCCTGCGCTTCCTCGCCAGTTCGCTCGCTACTCTCGGTTACATGGCTGCGGCGAGCGCTGCCAGTTTTTAAGTAGCAATCTTTCAGCATGATAGCAGCAATCTTTAAGCATGATTGCTGCAATGATGTTGATAACAGCAATCATGCTGCATGCTTTTTAAGCGCAATATTTTCACGACATATTTACCAGATAAAAGAATACAGATGCTACGCAAAGGCACACAGTTCCTGTAGTTTTACCTTTATGATTGCAGCTATCTTGCTGATAGATTGTTGTAAACCAGATAACACATTTTTGTATTGCAGCAAGATTGCATCAAGTTCCTTTTAACTGTTATTGCTTTCATAAATTTATGACAAGCAACCTGCTGACAGTATCTGCGGTATTCAGAATGGTAGATTTAATCTTGCTGCTAGATTTATGATTATTGCAATCTTGCTGCAAGCTGCTATCTTGTTCTGGAATGATTTCTTTTCCTAACCTCAATCAGGTTTATACTAACGTTTGCTGCAAGATAGCAGCAAGTAAAGGGGGCTGAATGGCCTGGATAGTTGGTTTTATTTCCCAGAAAGGTGGCGTAGGCAAAAGCACTAAAGCGAGAGCGTTAGCGCGTGAAGCATCCGCCGGTGGTATCAAAACAAAATTAGCTGACCTCGACTTAGAACAGGCAACGAGTGCAGAGTGGCACCGCAGACGTCTGTCGGCAGGTTTGCCACCGGTTGCTTCAGTTGAAGTATTTTCAACAGCAAAACAAGCGATAGAATCTGCCGGTGAGTTTGAACTTCTCATTCTTGATGGCCCAGCTCGTGCAAGCAAAGGGACTTCTGAAATTGCTAGGGTTGCCGATCTTATCGTTCAACCAACAGGGGCATCCCTTGACGATCTTGTCCCGGCCATTAAAGTTTTCAATGCGCTGGTAAAAGAAGGTGTACCACGTACAAAACTGGTATTTGCTTTAAGCCGGGTAGGTACAGAAGCCGAAGAGTTGGATGCTCGTGCGTATATCAGTGAAGCGGGTTATGAAACATTAGCTGGATGTCTCTTTGAGAAGCCGGCATACAGAAAAGCGATGAACTCAGGACTCGCGGTTACAGAAACACGCTATAAGGGTTTAAACGAGAGAGCTGATGAACTCATACAGGCACTCATCGATAAGATTGGAGAAGAATAATGGCTGATACATCAAAACTTAAAGCTAAAAGAGCCCGCGGTGGGCTGGGTGTACCTCCTGGCCCCGACGAAGTGGCTACCAGCCTGAACGCACCTGAAATAGCTCCTGCAGTCGCTGCCACTGAAGTACAGATACAGCAGGCTGACTTATCGCCGGTGTACCATGAGCCTGTGGATACGCAAACAGTGACTGAGGGATATACACGCCGCGATGGTCGTTCTGCGAGAAAAACGAACAGGACGCTGGCATTTGCAACACGTGTCACACCTACTTTCGATCAAGAAATCCGGGATATAGCTGAACGTGAGGGATTGAAACTGGTAGAAGTCCTTGAGAAAGCCGTTGAGGCATATAAGGAAAAACAGGGGTATTAAGCTTGAATGCAGCAAGATTGCTGCATTCTTTATATAGATGATATCTTGCTGCAAGATATATGCTAGCTAAATGCTAGATTGCTGCAAGATAAATGCTATAATACTCAAACTGAGTAACTAAAAGACTTAGTCAAGTACGCAAGTTGAGTAGTTACCTGTTGTTTAGAATCATAATTACTCAATTTGAGTAGTTAAAGCATGTGGATAAATACTCAAATTGAGTATCAATGGAGATGGGTATGAAGATTTTTTGCGATGATGGTTCTACAAACGTGAAACTTGCCTGGTTTGAAGACAAGACACTGAAAAGTGCTGTGTCAGTGAATTCTTTTCGCCATAACTGGAAAGTCGAGGGCTTGGGCAGCAGCCGTACCTATAACTACCTGCTCGATGGCCGAAAATATACCTATGACCCGGTCAGCGAAGCAGCGATCAACACGACGCACATTGAGTACCAGTACTCCGATACAAACGTGTTGGCTGTTCACCACGCATTACTGAACAGTGGGATTGAACCCCAGGATATTGATCTCACCGTTACGTTACCTATCAGCGAGTTTTACACAGCTGACTGCCAGAAAAACATGCTCAACATCGAGAGGAAAATTAGCAACCTGATGCGGGAAGTCACCCTGAACAAAGGGGGCACTTTTACCATCAAAAGCGTTGAAGTTATGCCTGAATCACTTCCAGCTGTCTTTACTCGCCTGGTTGCTGATAATGTTGGCCAGTACGAAAAATCATTGGTTATCGATCTCGGTGGTACGACCCTAGACGTCGGGGTTATTGTTGGTCAGTTTGAAGACGTATCGGCAGTACATGGTAATCCGGATATCGGTGTATCAATGGTCACGAAAGCCACGCTGACAGCGCTGAAAATGGCCAGCAGTGATACCAGTCCAATGATTGCTGACGAGCTGATTAAAAACAGGCTGAACCAGGATTTTGTAGGGCAAGTTGTAAATGAGGCTGCAAAACAGAATCTGGTACTGGATACCATTGAGACAGCGATACATAAGCTGGGCGAGCTTGTTGTTGATGATTTGCTGCAGTATCGAAACGTAAACCGCGTATACATTGTCGGCGGCGGCGCAGCACTTATTGCCGATGCTGTTCGTAAGGCATGGAGCCACCTCGGCGAAAAAGTTGTTCTTATGGACGAACCTCAGACAGCGCTGGTCCAGGCTATTGCACGCTTCAAAGCGGAGGAGTAACCGATGCACGACGGCGAAGAAAGGAAAAAACTTTCACTGTATCTTCACCCGGAGGGCTATGCCGATCGTCTTGCACTGGCTGAAATCGAAACTGTCCCCCGGAAAAACCGGGGGGAGTTATATCGGCAGGCTTTGATAACCGGCCTGATAATGCATCAACTTGATGAGCGAATTCCTGCCATATTAAGCGCGTTGTTCACCAGAAAGCTGAATGCAGATGAGGTCATTAGCCAGATTGCAACGATAACAGGCTGGAAACCTTCTGTGGCTGATTTAAAAGATGTACTGGCAGCGTTGAGGGAACATAAGGAGACATATTCTCTAAAGCCCTCTGAGGATGATCTGGAACAGGCTCGTCTGAAAGCGGCCCGGGCGAAGATGAAAAACCTGGTATAGCAATGATTACCGAACCCAGCAAAGAATACGAAGTCTAGTGAAGCTCGATGATGTACGATGAATGGCCGTGACTGTAGATGATTGACTTTTACTCAAATTTGAGTAAGATAATCAGTGAGCGGGAAGCCAACTGCATTAGGGTGCAATAGTTGGTGGATGAACCCCATAGGAGCCCTAACTTCTGTGCATGGGTGAGACCTCAGCACCTTCCGTCTGGAGGTGTTAAATATAACACAGATGAAAGACTCTTAGCCGCACTCAGTTGCGGCTTTTTGTTATCTGCTATACAGCAAAATTCCGCGCCGATGTTTATTGAGGCTCTTTGCTTCGGTATGCATGAAGTTCCAGAGTACTTTCCCTTCCCACGGAGCCACTACAACAAGCATCTGCTGCCGCTGTTTATAAGTTCCGATAAACATATACCGGCTCATTCCGTCATCGTACTCAGTTTCCCAAATCTCGAAAGGATTCTCTAGAGTATCGAGAGCGAGCCTTACATAACGTTCTCTTGCATCAACTCTCTTTTCTACAATATGAGCTAGATTACTGCGAACTATACGCATAGAACCTATATGAGTTTGCTTTTCAATCTCAACCATATCTGCAACAGCAAAACCCATATGAAACTCGAGTAAGCCAAGGGCTTCTTCAGCGGTTGCACCAGCTGCAATCTCATCAAGAGAGTCTCGTCTTTGAGCTGACTCTAAGTTACGAATATCAGGCAGGCCTAGGTCCTTAAAGGTATTCAGTCCCTCAATCGCTCTGGCAGGTGGCATAGAATATTCGTCTCATTAATAACAATTAATGTCGGCATTGTATCACAGCCTAGTTTGCAACTGAGCAGCCTTATTACCAGAGAATTGCGTCATACTAGAAGTATCGACTTGAGAGAGACTACCTACATGGTAGTGATTATTGTTTTTTTATTTTTCTCATTAATGAGGAAAACGTTGATTGAATAACTAGATAGAAAAGGTATGGAACCATCCAGATAAGCTCGAATATGCTACTGTTTAGATGGGCTCGATGCGCCAGTTCTCGCTCGTGACGCTTATCTTTGATATGCTGCAATCGGTCATTTTCACAAACTGTCTTATCGATCTCACGTTCTATTTTACGTAAAAGCATTGCAGTGTGTATTTTCCGGAATACACAATATAAGCAAATAGCTAAACCAATATAAAGCAACAATTTCATGAGCTGTATCCTTATTTGAAAGACATAATAATACGGATAATTTAAGAAATCCATCATACTTAAATCACTAATTTTCCCCAGGTTTTGTGGCCGCGACTGTACCTCGTCAACATGTTCAGTTGAGAGGCCCCGTTTGGACTGTTATCGTTTAACGTGACCCAGTATTTTGCTTTCCAGTGGCCAGGAACGTGTCGTGCAAGGGAGTCGCTATTTCCCCTCTAATGCAATTACCCTCAACCGCCAGAAACAATAGAATCTTCACACGGGTTGTCCACCGTAAGTGGGAATTAAACGAGGGGCATAGAAAAGGCCGCTGGCGCGGCTTTTACCAACGGGAAGGTTCGAGAAGATTTTTAAAGTATACGTGGTCAGCGGCTATCTGTTCAGATGGTACTTTCCCTGCCAGCGCAATTTCGTACCACATATCCAGGATGGCTTGCCCCTGAGCGTGAAATTTTGCATAGTCATAGGGCTGTTCTGCCTGTTCTTTCATTTTTAGTCGGTTAAGCAGCATGAGCAGTCCAGAGTTCATCGGTGAATAGTTTTTTCTGGTTTGTATTGGTTTTTTGTTCAGTTTTTTTGTTATTTATCATGTATTACCTCATCCGTTCGCTGGCCAGATTGTACACGTCACTACGTTCACGCTTTCCGACAGCCACAACAGCAATAATCAGTTGATCATCTATTACCTGATAGACCAGACGAAAGCCTGACGCGCGAAGTTTAATTTTATAGCAGTCCTTTATCCCTCTCAGCTTTGCTGAGGGGATATGTGGTTCGTCACAGCACTTCTTCAGCTTCTTCGCAAACTGTTGCTGAATGGCCTTATCCAGCTTTTGCCATTCCTTCAGCGCATCTTCCCTGAATTTGACCGTATAAGTCATAGATATGTGTCCAGATCCACGTCAAGCAGTCGCTGGTTACTGCGTTCTGAAACCAGCTTTGCCAGTTCCTGATCATCCAGGGCATCGAGCATCTTCTCGTAAAGCTCTGCCGGGATGCAGTAAAAAGCGGGCTGATTACGGTTCAGAATAGCGACCGGGAAGCCGTCGCCGGCACTGACCGTCGCCATCGGGTTTTTTTTAAGTTCGCTGATGCTCGCGCTTGTGTCACTCAGAATAATGTTGGGCATAGTGCACCTTTAAGACTTGTTAACAGGTCTCAAATATAGCCCTCACATGACCAGTTAACAAGTCTTTTAAACGGTAGGTGTGCAAAATATCCGGAGGGCGAGGGTACTGGTGCTCGTACCCATCCTGGTAGCCATGCAAGCCAGACCCGGGCTGAGCCACTCCGGGTTAAAACCTGGCGACCGGTAACTCTTTCCAGCGGGTTGTATATGCCGGTGACAACATATCCCTCTTCATCTGCCACTCAGGAGCAATACCTCTGCCGGCAAACCAGATTTTCCCAAGCCCTGAGTGATTAATGCCATCGAGGACTTTCATCAGAGCATCACTGTGCGGCCGCGGCTGTATCTCATCGAACAGGTTCAGCTGAGAGACCCCGTTGGGACAGAAATCGTTCAGCATGACTCCCGCTTTTGCGTAGCGGTGACCAGGTACCCAGATCCTGTCCAGTGCGTTAACTGCAGCGGCGATAATATCCCGGGAGTCTCGCGTTGGCGTACTCAGTTTTTCCGTCGAGATATTCCCGTAGTACGGCTCTTTGACGGCGAATGGCGAAGTTTTGATGAAGGCTGAGATATGCCGGCAGTACTGTCGTTCACCACGCAGCTTTTCTGCTGCCCGCTCAGCATACTGACATATGGCCTGGCGGAGCTCATCATAGGTGGTGATCCGCTGCCCGAAGCTGCGACTGCAGACGATCTGCTGTTTGGGCGGCGGTGCTTCCTCCAGCGAAATACAGCTCTCTCCGTTCAGCTCCCGGACAGTTCGCTCGAGCACAACGTTAAAGTTCTTCCGGATAAACGTCGGGTTAGTCAGCGACAGCTGCAGGGCTGTTGTGATCCCCATCGCCTTCAGTTTCTTCGCTATCCGGTTTCCCACCCCCCAGATCTCCTCCACCGGCTGCAGGCTGAGTAATTTTGCTGTCCTGCCAGGATTATCCGGCGACAGCGCCAGCACTCCCCGGAACTGTGGCCATTCTTTCGATGCCCACTGTGCCGATTTCGCCAGTGTCTTTGTGGCGCCGAAACCGACACCGATTGTGAGCCCCGTACCACTCAGGACGTGCCCGCGCAGCTGCCTGCCAAATTCTTCCAGATCCATACAGTGGCCAATGCCCCGGGCATCGAGGAAACACTCATCAATAGAATACTGCTCAACACGGGGAGATAACTCTTCAAGCAGGGCAACCACGCGGTTACTTAGACTCGCATAAAGCTCATAATTACTTGAAAATACGAACAGTTTTTCCGGGAATTGTACGTCTTTCAGCTGGAACCACGGCGTACCCATTTTTATGCCCAATCGCCGTTTGGCCTCTGGGCTTCTGGCGATCACGCAGCCGTCGTTATTACTCAGGCAAATGACGGGTTTTCCTCTTAAATCCGGGCGAAATACTTTCTCGCAGCTGGCATAGAATGAGTTGACATCGGCCAGAGCGAACATCAGTCCGTGCCCCGTGTTTTGTGAATAAACGCGGTGACCACGCCAAAAATCTGGAGCGTCTCCGGGTCCGGATACAGGACAGGGTAAGCCGGATTCATCGCCTGCAGGGCAGGGCGGGGGGTCAGCAGAAGGCGTTTAACCGTGAACTCCCCCTCAATCTCGGCAATGACGATATCGCCATGCCGGGGTTTTTCCGCTTTATCAACGACCATCAGGTCACCGGAGTAAAGACCGATATCCGTCATGGAGTTTCCGATGGCCCGGACAAAATAGGTCGAATGGCGCCGGCGAATGCAGTATTCGTTGAGGTCCAGCTCCGATTCGGTGTAGTCCGCGGCCGGAGAGGGGAAACCGGCCGCACACCGTTCAGTGAAAAGCGGCAGGGTGAGTGTTCCGGGGTTGAGTGCTGCAGGTGTGAATTCCACCGTTTCGCTCCTTATTACTGTATTTATATACAGTAATTATTTTATCTGCAGCGCTTTTTTGCAAGCCTCTTTCACATCGAAATCGCTAAGGCTCTGCTGCCAGAGCGAAAACAGGCCGTGGTTGCAGAAAGAGAGTCCCGGGCCCCTTTGACCCGGATATGCTGTAATATACTGATATCATCTGGTTTTCATCCCTTCAGGAGATACTCATGTCACCAGGCTTCAGAAATGTGCTCCGGTTCGCCGGCGTGCCCGTGGACAGCGCTGAACCTGTCCGCAGAAAATATGGCAGTCGCATGATTGGGATTGTGACGCTCTGCCTGCTCCCGCTCCTGGTGTTCGACGTCCCGCAGTGGGTTTTCATTTTATCGCAGATTATCTGGGGGGCGGGCGTATATATCGGCCTGTCCGTGGCCGGGGATAACTCCCGGAATCGCTGATGCTTTGTTTTTGATTGTACAAAAAAAGAACAGGTTTGGTGACACCTGTCTTCCCGTGCCTCTCAGGCTTCTGCCTTCAGGTTATCCACAGCCTTAAGCCCTGCGTTTGTGGACAGGTATTCTGATGATCCTTCCTTCGCCCGCTGCCAGTGTTCCGCGTCCGGCTGTTCACGGGACGGGCGGCTTTTCCGCTCCGGCCCGGCGCCGCTGGTATTTTGCGCCAGTCCCTCGCCATTCTAAGGATCGGCCTTCAAGCCGCTTTCGCGGCATAGCCTCGCCGTCGAAACGACTGACGGCTGCGGTATTCCACGGTCGGCATTGACCCGTTACCGGCCGCGGCGTACAGGCAGCGTGCGGCAGGGAAGGGTATCGCGGTGATATCTCCTGCACACACTGACCACAGAGGAGTCGGCGGGATACCGCCCGAAAAGCGAATGGAAAAACGTATGACCGTAAAAGCTTTCATCACACGCCTGTCAGCCTTCCCTGAAGAGACACTCTGCTGCGGGACATTCTGGCTGGCTGATGACTTTCTGGCGCTCGACAGCACCCTCACTGAAGACGATATTGATGCTGCAATGGAGTGGGCACAGGACAGCCATGATGCGAATGACGGATTTAACTGGAGCCACCTGCAGGCGGCAATCGATGAGGTGAAGCGCGTATGAATACCTGGCTTGCAGGGTTAAGTGTCGAACTCGAAGGCACAGAAATGATAGTACATCACCTGATTACAGCGACAGACCTGGAACAGGCAGAATCCGCCATCATGGAAATGGGGCGCACCTGGTGGCCAGCGCTGAAGCGGGAGGATGACCGGCACCGATGGGAATATCCGCAGGGTGTGGTCTGGTTCAACAGCATCATCCTGCTTGAGGACGTGGAAAACAGTATTTTGCGCGGCCTCAAATTCCTCGACGCATGGACAGTAACCGGTATGCCTGATGCTCCTTTACTGTGTGATGAGTGGGGCAATGACTGGCGGGATATCACTCGCTGACCTGTTCCTGACCGGGCACCTGGCCCGGTTTTTCGCTTTCTCATGCCATCGCCTTTTCAGGCTCCGCTTTTATCCGCGACCGCCATGCGGCGTGGGGGATGAACCTGCCACCCGCTGCCAGTGTCTCGCGTCCGGTCTGATACGGGACGGGCGGTTTTTCCGCTCCGGCCCGGCGCCGCTGGTATTTTGCGCCAGCCCCTCGCCACGTTAAGGAACGCCCTTCAAGCCGCTTTCGCGGCATATCCTTGCCGCCATAAAAACTGACGGCTGCGGTATTCCACGGTCGGCCTGACCCGTGACCGGACGCGATGAACAGGCAGCGTGCGGCAGGGAACGGTATCGCGGTGATGCCTCCTGCCCCCTCTGACTACAGGAGTGCTGCCATGTCCAGATTCATTCTCGGAAACTGTATTGATGTGATGCGCGGATTCCCCGACCGCGCCGTTGACCTCATTGTGACCGATCCGCCTTACCTGGTCGGTTTTAAGGACCGTTCCGGACGGGCTATTGCCGGGGATGTGACGGACGAATGGCTGCAACCGGCCACGCTGGAGATGTACCGCGTCCTCAAAAAAGACGCGCTGATGGTCAGTTTCTATGGCTGGAACCGCGTCGATCGTTTTATGGCGGCATGGAAAGCGGCAGGATTCTACGCTGTGGGCCAGATTGTGTTCACCAAAACCTATGCCTCCAACCGCCGTAACGCTAAGGTCAGGCGCGGATTCGTGGACTACTGCCATGAAGGGGCTTATGTCCTCGCTAAAGGGCGCCCGGTGCCACCCGAAAAACCGCTGCCGGACGTGCTGCCGTTTCCTTATACCGGCAATCCGCTGCATCCCACCCAGAAACCGGTGGAGGCTCTGCAACCGCTGATTGAGTCATTCAGCGCCCCGGGGGCGATTGTCCTTGACCCCTTTGCCGGCAGCGGTTCGACCTGTGTCGCCGCATACCGTGCCGGACGTCGCTATATCGGCATCGAAGTGCTGGCGCAGTACCACAGAGCCGGAGCCGGACGACTGGCCGCCATGCACCGGGCCGTTAATACCCCGGCGGCGAACGATGAATGGCTTCCGGAGGCGGCGTGATGAACTACAGCGGACACGAAGCCCTGCGCCGCGATATAGCCGGGCTGGCCAACAACATCTGCGACCTGAAAACCACCCTCAAAGTGCTGGAAGAAACGTATCACTACCGGCACGACGGACTGGCGGAGCGGCTTGCCGGTATCAGCCTGCGGCGTCTCAGCGTCCTGATGGATGAGGCGTTCAGTATAGCCCTGTTACTCGATGAATCTTTCAGAGACTGAATCCCGGGCGGCGAGGCCACCCCACCGAATCACGGAGACAACATCATGCTGTATGGCACCCGTAAAGAACTGAACAAGAAACTCAAACGCATGTTTGGAAACGAAGAACGCTACGCCCTGCTGGTCTGGACGAAAGAAGACGTGATGGCCCAGGCCTGGAACATGACGGAGGCCGAGGCTCACACCCTGCTTGAGCTTATCGGCCGCACGGGAACCGGGGAGCACACCGAAGAAGGCGTGTCATTCCGCACCGTGCAGGCGCTGTACGCCGGGATTCGCCCGGGCATTCCCCGCGTGAGCGTCCCCGTCGATACGCTGCATCGCATCACGGACATTGCCGCACAGGCGATTAACGGAGAAGACGAGCATTCGCCGTCCCTGACGGTCGATCACTACCCGAGTGTCGCTGACGCTCAGGCAGAAATCGCCTGGCTGAAACGCGAAATCGCCGCTTAACCCGACCGCCCCGCTGAACGGCGGGGCGATATCACGCGAACTGAGACGACAATGATGAAAAATGAAACCCTTAACGCCCTTATCCTGCGCCACGGAGACCGGATGCTGCGTCAGTCTGGCTGGCCCGACGCCATTGATATGGCGCCCGTCGCACCCGGAACCGTACCCGGCTGGCTCGCCGCCTGCGGCTCTCTCAGCGGTACGCAAATCCTCACGCTGACAGAACAGCTTTGCCAGCCGCTGACGTATGGCCGGGCAGCGTTGTTGCTCGCCAGCGCCCGGCGGCTGGCGGGAACCCCGGCGCGTCTGCATCTCTTTCCGGTGCAGGCATATCCGCATCCGGAGCGGCTGGCTGACTGTCAGGTTATCCGCCTGCCTTACGCTCAGGAGTGGCTGACGGCAGCGGAATGTGACGATCTGCTGGCCTTCCTGAAAGCCTCCCTCACGCAGATAACGGAAATCGTGCGCCGGGATACGAAACGTATTGCTGCCGCGCTGGTGCCGTCCGCCGTCCCGCGCCTGATGGACAGGCGTTTCGGGGACTGGCGGTTGCTGGCCGACGAGTATGACCATGAAAACTGGCTGGACGCAGGCGAGACCGACAGGCTGGATCAGGTCCTTGATGCCATTCTGGTTCGCAGTGCGCGATTCTGCCCGGTCCTGCTCACCCTGGTAAATGAGCGGGAGGAAAACATGGAGGGCGCAGGGGTTATTACAGACCTGCTGCGTTTTCCGGGCGATCCGGTTCGCCGCTGGCTTGATCGCCGCGTATTGCGGGACGTGGTGAGAGAGGCCCGCGGCGTCAGCGCTCTGGTGTGACAGGCCCTTTCTGTGGGGGAGGGGAAACCTCCCCTTGTCTGCCTGCCGGCGCAGGAGGAACCGTGCGATAAGGATGTCCCCGTGCCGGCTCCGCGTTTACCCGGCCCGGCCTCCGGGCCTCTGGGATAAAAACCCGCCTCTGTTATCGCCGTGTCGTGTGCGGGCTGTGCCGTGCCTTCACTTTAGCCCGGCCGCTGCAGATGCAAGGGTGCGCTGACGCCGTCATCCTCGCCCGGTCGCAGTGTTTTTAATGAGTCTCGCCGTTCTTCCCGTCGTTTTCTCGCTCAGATTTCGCTCCAAAACCGTCCAGACCGGCTTCGCGCTTTATCTGCGCTGCGGCCTCCGGTGTCGCCCCTGCATCTTCCGCTTTTCGCCGGGCTGTCGTGTCGGCACGGCACCGCCCGGTGTCGCAGTCCATGTGATTACGGAGGTTTTACCATGCAGTCTGTGAAAGCACGCCCCGTCCTGAATGTTGAAGAGTGTGACCGCCTGTCTTTTATGCCCTACATGTTCGGCAATGATTTTATGCTCGCTGAATTGCAGGTGTATGCACTGGCAAAAAAATGGATGCCCGAATATGAAGTCGAATTCTGGCACTTTATCCGGCTGCCTGAGGGCGGCGGTTACATGATGCCCGATTGTGGCCGCGTCCATATGGTCAGCACGGAAAGCTGGTTTGACCGCATTGTGAGCGCCGACGCGGCGGGCATTATTCTGACATCCCTGGCCGTTAACCGTCGTCTGGCGGCAAATCATGACAGCGGCAACCCGGCCCTGACTCACCTTTACATGCTGCGTGATGCCCAGCTCTGGAATCACATCACCCTTCACCCGGAATGCAACGCCATTTACGCCGCGCTGGACTGATTAACGACCGGGGCGGCCATGCCGCCCCGCAGGGAGACGAAAAAATGAATTCATCAATTACGGTTCCGGCGGTCTATGTGGGTACGTATCACCAGTACAACTGCGGCAGCATTTTCGGCAAATGGTTTGATTTAACCGATTTCGACGACGAAGACGCATTCTATGACGCCTGCCGGACGCTGCACGCCGGCGAGGAAGACCCCGAGCTGATGTTTCAGGATATCGAGGGCATTCCGTCACAGTTTGCCTCTGAATCCTCTGTTAAGTGGGCGTTTATTGAGGCCTTCCGGCAGGCGCAGGACGACGGGCGCCCCGCCGCGTTTGTGGCCTGGGCAGAGTATACCGGCGAGTGCGACTATGACGCCTTTGATGACGCGTACTACGGCGAAGCGGAAAGTGAGGAAGATTTTGCTTATGGCTTTGTGGAGGACAACGGCCTGTTAAACGAGGTGCCCGAATCATTGCGCATGTATTTCGATTATGAGGCATACGCGCGGGATTTATTCAGCAGCGGGTATGTGCTCCATGACGGTTATGTCTTCAGAAACTGAATGATGTCCGGCGGGGAAGCCCGCCGGTTAAGGAAAACACGTATGAAACTTGCACCACAAAGCCGTGAGATCCTGCGCCAGTACAAAGCCCTGATAAATGCCCGCCGCCGGGATGCCGGGCAGCGGGAACTGACCACCGCCCAGGTAATGGACGAAATCTGCTATTACATGACCTGTCAGTGTGCCGTCTACATCGGCGGACACTTCATCTTACAGGGCGGTAAAGGACAGTAATCAGTAAGTTCGATGACAGGCGTCCGGGCCGGAGGACGCCTGTCTGCCCGCGCCCAAAACCCTGGCAGGCTGCGCCTGCCGGAGAGAAACGTCGCCGCGCCTCCGGCGCCGCTCGCTCTCTTCTCCGTTCTCAGTCGCTGAAGTCTGTGAATGCGCGTATTATCCACAATAGCTTTCTGGAAAACGTTGCAGGTGCAGATTTGTCAAAATGGAATATCGCCTCATTCTCAAAAGACGAGCAGGATAAAGTCTCTGTCGATAAAGCGGCCGCCGCTGTTGCATGGCAGGAACGCATGAACAAGCCTGTTGTTCACGAACTCGTTGAACGGGAGCAGCCTGAACATCTGCGCGAATATTTTCGTGAACGGCTCCGCGTACATCGACTGAACAGTCAGCAGCTGCCCCGCGCCAATGCGCCCGAATACCAGAAGCCGGAAGACGGTGGCAGTGAGAGTAAGCCTTAATTTTTTTCCCAGGGAGGGACTGCGGTGCGTATGTCTGCTTTATTTGCTCTGACGTCTGTGTTCAGCGCGTTGAATCTTGTATTTATGCCATTCCATCCCGTCATGATGTTATGGGCTTTCGGCCTCTCTGTCGCCTTCATTATTGTCAATATAATTGCCGACAGACTGCGTCTGTGGTCCGGTATTGCATGGGGAATGGCTGCCGCCGTAATAGTCGCTTTTATGCTTAACGGCGCACAGCCCGATGAAGAAAACCGGGTACTCATCAGTTCATTCGCATGTATTGTCTCAGCATGGTATGCCGTGATTCAGTTCAGAAAAGAGAAGAAAGAGTCTCTGTCCTGACCGGTATTCTTTCTGTCTCTGCCTCTTCCGCTGCCTCTTCCTCATTTACTTTTCACACAATCTGCCACAGGGCCACCTTCGGCTCCCGACCCGCTGGCGCGGTTCAGTCGTCGAGCCACACTCCGCTAACCGCGAAAGGATGCGGTAAGCTCCGCCGAACCCGCCAGGCGGTTTCGGGCTATCGCTAGTGTCTGATGTCTGAGGTCAACGGCAGGCTTGCAGCATCCCTGTCAGGATGCGCCGCCCCTTTTACGCGCCGTCACCTGCGCTTTTCGCACCCCGGCAAACGGCCGCCGGGCTGTAAGGCGCAACGCCGTTTCGCGCCCGCGCGTTTCGTCGTTGCGGCGGGTTCCTGCTCATTCCTTGCCTGGTTTTTTCACCCCTTTAAGTCCATTCGCCGGGGCTGAGACAAGCACAGTCGCTGTCAGCCGTCCAGGGTAAATGACACGCGGTAAACCGCGCCCTGGACATCTGCCATCGCCGGTGCTCGTTTACGCCCTTGCGGCGAACGGCTCTCAAACGGGTGAAGGTAACAACC
>OKNS01000040.1_pt1 | contig 32186 bp, 30 predicted proteins | sample 1610581 | NCBI WGS metagenome assembly OKNS01 (sample SAMN04436665, study PRJEB24849) | human gut metagenome | biome: human gut; feature: NICU; material: stool | host: Homo sapiens | place: USA: Saint Louis, MO | collected 2010-07-26 | reverse complement strand
CATCGGACGGCGGCGTGGCGAAGGCGGCGCTTACTCCTGCGCTATCCCCCGCCGGCTCGTGCGCATCGCTCCACCAGCCCCGCATCAGCCTCCCCTGATGCCACGCCAGCAGGTTCCACACTGCGCCGCCGTCTGCTATCTGCAGCTGCCAGCCGCGCTGCTCGCACCAGACACTGAGCCACTGGCGGGCTGCCGCCTCCCCGGCCAGCGAGTAGTGCAGCACTCCTGTCGCCGCCCGCCGCCGCCAGTGCCAGGCCGCAGGAAATGGCAGCGGTTCGCGACAAAACAGTTCGCTGTGCCAGGCAGGCTGCCAGGCGGCAATGGCCACCGCCGCCTGTTTACTCTCCGGCTGGGCGGAATGCGGGTCCGTGACGGCGGCCAGCAGGTTATTCACCCGCCCCTGGCGGGCGAACTGATTGTTCCAGTGCATGGGGACAAACAGCGAGCCGGGGCGCTGGCCTTCGCTGATCGCCACTTTCGCCACCATCACCCCATGGCGCGACCAGATCCGCGCCAGCCCCTCGGCGACAAGCTGGTAACGAACGGCGTCCTGCGGCGCCACCTCCACCACCGGCTCCGCGATATGCTGCATCAGCCGCGGCACGGCACCGGTGCGGGTCATGGTGTGCCACTGATCGCGGATCCGCCCGCTGTTGAGGATCAGCGGATAAAAGACATCGGTTGCCGCCCGGGTCGGCTGAGGCGTCACCGGCACCATTCGCAACCGGCCATCGCGATGCCAGCCGCGCGTGACAGCCGGGTCGGCGCGGCGGCGGCTGACTGGCCAGCGGACCGGCGCCATGGCGTCCCACGCCTCGCGGCTGAGATCCGCCAGCGCGCCGATATCAAACGCCCGCTGGCCGTCGTTTTCGAAACCGGACAGCGCCGCATGCTCGCGGAAAACGTCATGCGGATGCTGCCAGGCAAACGCCTCGCGATATCCCAGCGCCTGCCCCACTCTGGCGATGATCCACCAGTCCGCTTTCGCCTCTCCCGGCGGCGGCAGAAAGCTGCGCTGACGGGAGATGCGCCGCTCCGAGTTGGTGACCGTGCCATTTTTCTCGCCCCAGGCCAGCGCCGGAAAACGGATGTGGGCGAAATGTCCGGTATCCGTCTCAGCGGCAACATCCGAGACGATCACCAGCGGACAGCCGGCCAGCGCCTGGCTCACCGCGTGGCTGTCGGGGAGGGACACCACCGGATTGGTGCCCATGATCCAGACCGCTTTCACCTCGCCGCGGCCGATGGCGGCAAACAGCTCCACGGCAGTCAACCCCGGGGTCTGCGCCAGCCGCTCGGTTCCCCAAAAGCGGGCCAGCCGCTGCAGATCAGCCGGCACAAAATCCATGTGCGCCGCCAGCATCGTCGCCAGCCCGCCGACTTCGCGCCCACCCATGGCGTTGGGTTGACCGGTCAGCGAAAAGGGGCCGCAGCCGCGGCGGCCATACTTTCCGCTAGCCAGATGGACGTTGATGATGGCATTACATTTGTCGCTGCCGCTGGCTGACTGGTTAATTCCCATGGTGTAGAGGGTGATGGCCCGCGGGGCGGCGATAAAATCGCGATAGAAACCCGCCACCTCATCGGCAGCCAGGCCGCAAAAATCAGCTACTTTCGCCACGTCCCAGCCACTCGCTTCGGCCAGCGCCTGCGCGCCATCGCGAAAACCGTCGACGCAGGCTCCAGCCTGCGCCAGGGCGTTAAGCAACCCCACGAACAGCCCGCCGTCGCTTCCCGGCGCCAGCGCCAGATGGCGATCGGCGATCTCGCAGGTGGCGGTGCGTCGGGGATCGATCGCCACGATCTGCAACCGGGGATTGTCCCGCTTCGCCTGCGCCAGACGCTGGTACAGCACCGGATGCGCCCAGGCAGCGTTTGAGCCGACCAGCACCACCAGATCGCTGTTTTCCACATCCTCATAGCTACAGGGCACCACGTCGGCGCCAAAGGCCCGCTTGTAGCCGGTCACCGCCGACGACATGCATAGCCGCGAATTGGTGTCGATGTTCGCCGCGCCGATAAACCCCTTCATCAGCTTGTTGGCGGCATAGTAATCCTCGGTTAACAGCTGGCCGGAGGCGTAGAAGGCCACCGCCTGCGGGCCGTGCTGGTCGATAACCTGTTGCAGGCGAGAAGCGGTCTCCGCCAGCGCCTGAGGCCAGGTCACCTTCTGGCCGTCCACCTCCGGCGCCAATAGCCGCCCCGCCAGGCCCGTGGTCTCCCCGAGGGCAGCCCCTTTGACGCACAGACGGCCGAGGTTGGCCGGGTGCTGGTCGTCGCCGCGCACGCTCACCCGCCCCGCGTCATCTACGCTCGCCAGCACCCCACAGCCTACGCCGCAGTAGGGACAGGTCGTTCGGATGGTCTTCATCAGGAGGCCTCCGCTCGCGCCAGCAGCTGCTGGCTGCCCACCCACACTTTGCCGTTTTCCACTTTCACCGGCCAGGCGCGCACCGCCTGTTCACCGCCGTCGCACGGCCAGCCGTCGCGCAGGCGAATCCGCTGTTTGTACAGCGGGGAGATCACCACCGGTTCCCCGCCGACGTCCCCTAGCAGCCCCCGCGACAGCACGTTGGCCGCGCTGCCCGGCTCGCGGTTATCCAGGGCATACACACGATCGCCGAAGCGGAACAGGGCGATCTGCCGCTCCCCTAACCGGGCGCCAATCCCCGCCTGCGCCGGAATGGCGTCAAGGTCGCAAATCGCCTGCCACGGGCGGGATGGGAGTTCGCCTTCGGGCAACGCTTCAGCAGGCAGCGGCTGCGGCTGACCGCGCAGCTCGTGGCGCTGCACCGCCTCGTCGGGCTGGTCGCTATTAACGAAGGAGCGGAACAGCGCCAGACACTGAGGATCGTTGAGGGTGGTCTGCCACTCGCACTGGTAGCTGTCGACGATGCGGGCCATCTCCTGCTCCAGCTCCTCGCCAATGCCGAAGCTATCCTCCAGCACCACCTGCCGCAGGTAGGCGACGCCGCCCTCCAGGTTGTCCATCCAGGTGCTGGTGCGCTGCAGGCGGTCGGCGGTACGGATATAGAACATCAGCAGACGATCGATGCTGCGGATCAGCGTCGCTTCGTCGAGATCGCTGGCAAACAGGTCGGCGTGACGCGGTTTCATTCCACCGTTGCCGCAGACGTACAGATTCCAGCCTTTGTCGGTGGCAATCACTCCTATATCTTTGCCCTGGGCTTCGGCGCACTCGCGGGTGCAGCCAGAGACCGCCATCTTGATCTTGTGCGGGGCGCGTAGCCCTTTATAGCGATGCTCAAGCCGCACCGCGAGCCCGGTGGAGTCCTGCACGCCGTAGCGACACCAGGTTGCGCCGACGCAGGACTTCACCGTGCGCAGCGACTTGCCATAGGCGTGGCCGGTTTCAAACCCGGCGTCGGCCAGCTCGCGCCAGATAGCCGGCAGCTGTTCCAGCCGCGCGCCAAACAGGTCGATGCGCTGGCCGCCGGTCACTTTGCTGTAGAGCTGATAACGTTTGGCGATCTGCCCGATGGCGATCAGCCCGTCCGGCGTCACTTCCCCCGCCGCCATCCGCGGCACCACCGAATAGGTTCCGTCCTTCTGAATGTTGGCGAAATAGCGATCGTTGGTATCCTGCAGCGGCAGGTGCGCCGGCTTCAGCAGGTATTCGTTCCAGCAGGAGGCCAGCACCGAGGCCACCAGCGGTTTACAAACCTCGCAGCCGTGCCCCTGGCCGTAGCGGCTAATCAGCTGCTCGAAGGTATGGATATGGTTGACCCGCACCAGGTGGTAGATCTCCTGGCGCGACCACGGGAAATGCTCGCAGACGTCTTTTTTCACTTCGACGCCCTGCGCCGCCAGCTGGTACTCCATCACCTGTTTCACCAGCGCGCTGCAGCCGCCGCAGCCGGTGGCCGCTCTGGTGCAGCTTTTTATCGCCGCCATATCCCCCGCGCCATTGTTCACCGCCTGGCAGATATCGCCTTTGCTGACGTTATGGCAGGAGCAGATCGGCGCGCTGTCCGGCAGCGCCGCGACGCCGAGCGCCTTCGGCGCGGCTCCCTCCAGCACCGGGAGGATCAGACTCTCCGGACGCGGCGGCAGCGCCATGCCGTTCAGCATCATCTGCAGCAGCGTGGCATAGTCGCTGGCGTCCCCCACCAGCACGCCGCCAAGCAGGGCTTTGCCGTCCTGACTGACGACGATTTTTTTGTAAATCTGCTGCGGACCGTCGGTCCATTGATAGCTCTGACAGCCCGGCGTGCGCCCCTGCGCATCGCCAAACGAGGCCACGTCAACCCCCAGCAGCTTCAGTTTGGTGCTCATGTCGGCACCGCTAAAGCAGGCGTCCTCTCCTGCGAGAGTGGCCGCGGCGATGCGCGCCATCTGATAGCCCGGCGCCACCAGACCGTAAATTTTATTGTCCCACAGGGCGCATTCGCCTATCGCCAGCACGTCCGGGTCAGAGGTGCGGCACTGGCCATCAATGCCAATCCCCCCGCGCTCGCCGACCTGCAGCGCGCAGCCGCGGGCCAGCGCGTCCTGCGGGCGGATCCCCGCCGAGAAGACCACCATGTCGGTCAACAGCGTGCCACCGTCGGCAAAGTTCAGCCGCAGGCCGTCGGCCTCGCTCACGATGGCGGTGGTGGCTTTGCTGGTATGCACCCCCACGCCGAGGGCGACGATCTTCTCCCGCAGCATCGCCGCCCCGCCGTTATCCAGCTGGACGGCCATCAGGTTCGGGGCAAACTCCACCACGTGCGTCTCCAGCCCCAGCTGTTTCAGGGCGTTGGCGGCCTCCAGCCCGAGCAGGCCGCCACCGATCACCACCCCGCGCTTCGCCGCGGCGGCATGGGCGGCGATGCGGTCGAGATCGTCAAGGGTGCGATAGACAAAGCATCCGTCGAGATCGCTGCCAGGGACAGGCGGAACAAAGGGATAGGAGCCGGTCGCCAGCACCAGTTTATCCCAGTGGGTTTCATGTCCCTCGGCGTCCCGCACCAGCCGCGCGTCGCGGTCGATCGTCGCCACCGCCTTGCCGAGGCGGAGTTCGATGCCGTGCCGGTGAAAGAAATCATCGGCCACCAGCGACAGCGATTCGGCGCTGCGTCCGGCGAAATATTCGGAGAGGTGCACCCGGTCGTAGGCGGCGTAACGCTCTTCGCCAAACACCACGATACGATATTGCTCATGCAGGTTGCGGCTCACGCATTGTTCGAGAAAATGGTGGCCGACCATGCCATGTCCCACCAGCACTAATACAGGTTTCGTCATCGTCATTATTCCTGCAGCCTGCGGCTGCGTTGAAGAAGGATCAAAAAGCCAGTCCGCGGTGGCGGGCTCGTCGCTTTCCAGGCGCGCGGTGAGCGCGGCGGCGGCAGTGCAATCGCCCATCAGCAGCACGCCGCGCAGGCGGCCGTCGCGCAGCAGCAGGCGACGATAGTGGCGGTCGATGGGGTCCCAGCTGGTAAAAATGTCATCCTGTTCGCCGGCCTGCTGCTCGCCAGCGCTAAAGAGTTCAATGCCGGTGACCTTCAGCCGGGTGCCGGCGTCCTGCCAGACAAAGCCCGCGCCGGGGACGCCGCACAGGCGATCCGCCAGCACTTCGGCCTGGCGCAGGCAGGGAGCCACCAGCCCCCAGGTGTGGCCGTCAATTTCGCAACATTCGCCAATGGCGCTGATCCCCGGCAGCGAGGCGGCCATCTGGCGGTCAACCACGATCCCCCGCTGGCACAGCACACCGGACTGCGCCGCCAGACGGCTGTTGGGCTGCACGCCGGTCGCCAGCACCACTCTGTTGGCGCGGAATACCCGCCCATCCGCCAGCCGCACGCCGTCGGCGTCGATGGCGGCGATCCGGCACTCCAGCACACAGCGAATGCCGCGCGCTTCAAGCTGCTGCCTGAGCTCATCGGCGGCAAAAGCGTCGGTCAGCGGCGCCATTAATCCGCCGCCGCGATGCAGGAGAGTGACCTCCCCGCCGTGGCGACGCAGCGCCGCCGCCGCTTCCACCCCCAGCACCCCACCGCCAATCACCACCGCCGGGCCGGGTATCGCCAGAATACGTTCCACGTCCGCCAGGGTGCGGAAGGGCATAACCTGCGGACGATTAATGCCCGGCAGCGGCGGGATAAAGGGCCGCGAACCGGTGGCGAACACCAGCTCATCCCACGGCAGCCAGGTCTCCGCGATGCGCAGCCGCCGTTGCACAACATCGACTTCATCCACCGCCTCGCCAGACCGCAGGCACACCCCGTGCCGGGTGTACCACTCCGCCGGCAGCAACGGGAGCTGCGCCGCTGTTTTTTCGCCAGCCAGCAGCGGCGAGAGCTGGATGCGGTTATAGGCCGGGTGCGGCTCGTCGCCGACGACGGTAATGGCAAACCGCGCAGGGTCGCGCTCAACCAGCCGCTGCACCAGACGGGTGGCCGCCATGCCGTTACCGATCACCACCAGTCGCCGCGTCATGACCGCCTCCTTACGCCGCTTTCGGCTGTTTTTCATACAGGAAATGGAGGATCTGCTGGCGCAGATGGTGATACCGGCTGTCGTCCGCCAGCTGAACGCGGTGGCGCGGACGCGGCAGATCGACCGCGAGGATCTCGCCGACCGTCGCTGCCGGGCCGTTGGTCATCATCAGCACCCGGTCGGAGAGCAGCACCGCTTCATCAACGTCGTGGGTGATCATGACGATGGTGGTATTGAGCTCCTGCTGAATCTGCATCACCGTGTCCTGGAGGTGGGCGCGAGTCAGCGCGTCCAGAGCGCCGAAGGGCTCATCAAGCAGCAGCACTTTCGGCTTCATCGCCAGCGCCCGGGCGATACCCACCCGCTGCTTCATGCCGCCGGAGATCTCCCCGGGCCGTTTATGCAGCGCATGACCCATCTGCACGCGCGCGAGATTGTGTTCAATCCACTCCCGACGCTCATGCTTGCTCATGGTGCGACGGAACACCTGGTCCACCGCCAGCGCCACATTGTCGAAACAGCTCAGCCACGGCAGCAGTGAGTGGTTCTGGAAAACCACCGCCCGCTCCGGCCCGGGACCGGCAATTTCCCGGTTATCACACAGTAGTCCGCCCTCGGTAGGGGTGGTGATCCCGGCGATCAGGTTTAGCAGAGTCGATTTTCCGCAACCCGAGTGGCCGATCAGGCTAATGGTCTCCCCTTCGACGATATCGAAGGAGACATTCTGCAGCGCCAGGAACTCGCCGCTGGCGGTGTTGAAGCGCTGGCTGACGGCCTGCACCTGAATTAATGGTTTCATGTTGGCTCCTTATTTTTCCTGCCAGCTAAAGCGGCGGGCGAGCAGCATCAGACCCTGCTCCAGCAGCAGGCCGACGACGCCGATAATGACGATGGCGATGATGATGTTTTCCACATTGAGGTTGTTCCACTCGTTCCAGATCCAGAAGCCGATCCCCAGCCCGCCGGTAAGCATTTCCGCCGCCACGATCACCAGCCAGGCGATGCCGATGGAGAGGCGCACGCCGGTAAGCACCGCCGGCAGCACCGCCGGAAAGAGGATTTTGCGCATCACCGTCCACTCCGAGAGCTGGAGGACGCGGGCGACGTTGAGATAGTCCTGCGGGATCCGCCGCACGCCTTCCGCGGTGTTGATCACCATCGGCCAGATGGAGCAGATAAAAATGGTCCAGCTGGAAGCAGGCTCCGCCTTCTGGAACAGCAGCAGGCCAATCGGCAGCCAGGCCAGCGGGCTGACCGGGCGCAGCAGAGCAATCAGCGGATTAAACATGCGGGCGAAGAACAGCGAACGGCCGATCAAAAACCCCAGCGGAATGCCCGCCAGCGCCGCCAGACCGAAGCCCACCGCCACACGCTGCAGGGAGGCCAGCACGTTCCAGCCGATGCCCATGTCATTCGGCCCGTCCTGATAGAACGGATCGGCGAACAGCGTCAGCGCCGAGTCCAGCGTGCTCAGCGGCGTGGGAAAGCCTTTGCTGTGCATCGCCGCCAGCTGCCAGGCCAGCAGCAGCACCCCCAGCCCCAGCAGCGGGGGCAACAGGCGCTGGATGAGTTCACGCAGCCAGCGCGTGACGGTTGGCGTAGTGCGCCGGACCTGCACCGGCGGCAGGAGAATCACTTCGCCAGGCGCGTTCTCCACGCTGACGACCGGTTGCTTACGTTGTGCCTGCTTCATCTCATGCCCCCTTACGTTGAATAGCGAAATGGCGGGCGTAGCCTTCCGGGTCGGACCCGTTCCAGACCGTACCGTCCATCAGTGTGCTGCTGCGCATCGTGGCTGCCGGCGCGCTGATCCCCCCTACCGCCTGGGCGGCAGCCTGCCAGACGTCGATGCGATTAATGCGCGACGCCACCGCGAGATAATCCGGAGCCTGTTTCAGCAGCCCCCAGCGACGAAACTGGGTGAGGAACCACATCCCGTCCGACAGCCAGGGGAAGCTCACCTCGCCCTCGGCGTAAAAGCGCATCGGATGGGGATCCTGCCAGCGGCGGCCGAGGCCGTTGTCATACTCCCCAAGCATCCGGCCGGTGAGGTACTGCTCTTTGGTATTGAGCCAGCCGCGTCTGGCGAGCAGGCGGGCCGTCTCCCGGGTGTTCTCCGGCGAGGCGGCGATCCAGCGCTGCGCCTCCATCAGAGCCGCCACCAGCGCGCGGGCGGTGTTCGGCTGGCGTTCCACCCAGTCGCGACGGGCGCCCAGCACCTTTTCCGGATGCTCGGGCCAGATATCCTGGGAAGTGGCCGCGGTGAAGCCGATACGGTCGTTTATGGCGCGGGCGTTCCACGGCTCGCCGACGCAAAAGCCGCTCATATTGCCGATGCGCATGTTCATCACCATCTGCGGCGGCGGCACCACGACAGTGCGCACATCGTTAAAGGGATCGATGCCGGCGCTCGCCAGCCAGTAGTAGAGCCACATAGCATGGGTGCCGGTGGGAAAGGTATGGGCGAAGGTGTAGCTGCCCGGCGCGCTGCGGTCGATCAGCCGCTTCAGACCGCCGAGGTCGGTCACCCCTTTCTCCTGCAGTTCGCTGGAGAGGGTGATGGCCTGACCATTGCGGTTGAGGGTCATCAGATTGGCCATCGCCTGCGGCTTGCTGGCGATCCCCAGTTCAAGTCCGTACAGCAGGCCATAGAGAATATGCGCCGCGTCCAGTTCACCGGCCACCAGCTTGTCGCGCACCGCCGCCCAGCTGGCCTCCTTACTCAGCGCCAGGGTAATGCCATATTTTTTGTCAAACCCCTTCGCCGCGGCGATGGCCAGCGGCGCGCAGTCGGTCAGCGGAATAAACCCGACCCGCACGGTGGTCTGCTCCGGTCTGTCCGAGCCGCCGGCCCATGCGGCCTGCATCACGCCCGGCAGCAGCATCGCGCCGCCCAGCGCGGCCCCTGCCTGCAGCAAGCGCCGCCGTGAAATTGAAAATTTATCGCTCATATCCGCTCCACACGCGCAAAAAAAAAAGCGCCCGACAGTGCATATGCACTGCAGGACGCCTTTATCCACGGACACCCGAACCGTCATTGGTTCGTCGCCCGGACTTTTATTCACTCACTATAACTAATGCAAAGGGGATGCCAGCTTTGGCAATGGCGCACGGGCGGGCTTTTCCTTTCGCCCGGGTCGGCTTGTCAGGCAAAAGTGCACCGCCGACAGGCAGCAAATGCCCATCGGTTGTGCATCTACTCCTTTGGAGTTACTGGCCAGATCGCCTTCACCATCAGCAGCGCGCGGGCTATCTCAACCATCCGCTGATTCTTGTCCATGGCCATCTTGCGCAGCGTCTGCCAGGCCTGCTCCTCCGGCATCCCCTGGTGTGTCATCAGCAGGCTTTTCGCTTTTTCGATCAGCTTGCGTTCCTCGAGTGCGTCTTTCAGCGAAGCCAGCTGGCTGGAGAGCTGCTGCAGCTCATAGGCCTGCTGGCGCACCAGCGGCAGCAGCTGTTTATCCAGCCGCGGCGTCACGCTGTCGCTCTCCTCCCCGGCCAGCCAGCCAGGCGCGTCGTCTTCTAACAGCGCGTCGGTGGCGTCCAGCAGATCGTCGATCAGTTGCTCTTCCACTTCGCGCAGTTGCTCAAGCCGCTGGGTCTGCAGGCCGAACCAGCGCAGCGCCGTTTCCCCACCGTCCGCCGCCGGCTGGCGGGTGCAGGCGATCCGCCGCAGCTGCTCTATGTCCAGACCGGCCTGGCACTCGGTAGTAAACAGCTGGACGGTCGCCGGGCTGCCCAGCGCCAGGAAGCTGTCGAAGCAGGGCTGCTGACCGTCAATACGGTCCACCAGCTGCTGGCGCAGGCTGTCGCTGAACTCGCCGCGGGTAAAGCCCAATGCTCCCAGCGCGCGCTCCTGACCCACCAATTCTTTTCCCTGCATAAAGCTGTACAGGGCGACCATACGCCCGGCTACCGGCGGGTCGTCAATGCTGTCATTGAGCTGCGGGACGATATTCAGCAGATGGCGGATAATACGGCTGAACTGCTCCGTCGCGGCTTCAGCGGCTACCTGCCGGCGGCTGACCTGCTCACGCAGCGCCGGGAGCTGCGCCAGATCGCCTACCGCCCGGGCGATGCGCCAGCACAGCGCGCTGCCGGCGACCGCGCGCGCCCGTTCGAGGGCGGCATAGAACAAGGCCAGCCGCTCATCAACCAGCGCCCCACCCGCCCGACACTCCGCCGCGTACAGCTGGCCGCCCGAGCAAAGAAAAATATTCGACGCCCCGCGCTCGCACTGCAGCATATGCACCAGCGCGCTGAGCTGACTTGCCAGCTCGCCTAGCCGGGCTAGTTGCTGAAGCTGTTGTTTTTGCAGGCGGCGCGCCAGCTGCAGCCAGGCCGTCGCCTCGTCCGCGTGACCAGTCGTATTATTCATACCCCTCCTCCGGGTTAACGCTTTATACTGCGGTAAAGCAATAACCGTGCCTTTAAGAAGGAGTTTGTATGCAACGTATTGTGATTATCGCCAACGGCGCCGCCTACGGCAGTGAATCCCTGTTCAACAGCCTGCGCCTAGCCATTGCCCTGCGCGAACAGCAGTCCGACCTCGATCTCAAGCTGTTTCTGATGTCCGACGCGGTCACCGCCGGGCTGCGCGGGCAGAAGCCGGCCGAAGGGTATAATGTGCAGCAGATGCTGGAGATCCTCACCGCCCAGCAGGTTCCCGTGAAGCTGTGCAAAACCTGCGCGGACGGCCGCGGGGTCAGCGCACTGCCGTTGGTTGACGGGGTGGAGGTTGGCACTCTCGTTGAGCTGGCCCAGTGGACCCTGGCGGCAGATAAAGTGCTGACCTTCTGAATCTGGGGTGCCGAACGGCAGGAAATATCAGGTTTCGCCACCTGAAGAGGCGAAAAAAACGTTAGCTGAATGCTTTCAGGAACAACGTCATTTTTGTTTAATCTTTATCCCTTTTTTTGATCAAAATCAGCATCCCGACCCGCGCCGTTTGGTGTGATGCACAGAGCAAAGTGTGAACAATATCACGCGAGGACTGGGTGGGCAGGATGCTGTAGCAGGACAGAAACGGGGTACAAAAATGGCGATGGTAAAAGCAAGTTTGACGTTGTTTGGCGGTGACACGCTGGTGGTGCGGTGCTCAGAGCGCTGCCATATTCATCTGATGAGCGCGAAGGTCCCTGGCGACAGCCATGCGGATATTCTGAGCGTGCAGGATCGGGACAGCGCCTATCTGACGGTGCCCTACAGCGGCACCTGGAACGTGCTTATCGACAGTCACAGCCAGTCACTGGAGCACTCCATCAGCTACGTGCCAGCCTGACCGTCACTGACAGAACACCCGCCCGGCCATGCCGGGCGTTTTTCTTTTCCGCGCGCTCAGGCCAGGCCTGGCGTCGGGCTCTCGCCCAACAGCGCGCGGACGCTGGCCACCAGATCATCAAGACTGGCGTCGTGCATCCCGAGCTTACTTAACGCCTGTTCCAGCGAAAACAGGTACTGGGCGTTGGTCCCGAGCGGCCCGCTGGCCCGGGCGATCAGCGGAGCGATGACCTGGGCGCTGGTATCCGGCTCAAACAGCGGATGACGCGGATCCATAATAAACACCAAAGCATTTACCGTTCGCCCGTCGTCCAGCTCCAGCTTGCACCAGGTGGGCAGATAGCAGCCGGTGATCATCTCTCGTTTCCACAGCAGAGTCAGCTCTTCTTCCAGCGTGTCGTCCGGCAGACGATAAGCGACGCCGGTAGTCCGGCCGCCCTCTTTCAGAGCCAGCATGCGTCCCGGCTGGCAGGCGCTCCCGCGCCCGGCGGTCAACCGCAGGCAAAACGCGCGGTGCCAGCCCGGCAGCGTGCCGGTGCAGGACTCGCGATAATTGAGCGCCGGGTTCCAGATAAGCGAACCGTAGCCAAAGATCCATACTGAGCCATCATCCGGGCGGCAGGCCAGCGTCGCCGCCAGCGAGGCTGCACGTTGTTCTGCCGACCAGAGTAGCGATTCCTCAATAGCGCCAAACGCTGTCTTACAATCCGCATTCATCAAGAAATCACGAGTTAACACTGTTTACTACCTCCGCCACTGCCCGCTTCCCGGCGTTTGTCTCATGCATCCGTCAATATTGCTGAAATATTATCCAGCTTTATCTTTCAATAAGCAATCAGCGGGGCGCTGGCAAGCGTAAAAGCGGCGTCAGCAATTATTTTTTCTTATGCCACTTATCGTCATCGCCTTTCTCGTAGCTGTTCTTCACCGCCGCCCAGGCGACTTTGTGTGCCGTCTCTTCGCGGCTGGCGTCATCGCGCCGGTCGTCTTTATCCTTATATTGATCCCAGGCGCTGTTAAACGCTTCTTTATAAATTTCCTGCGCATGGGCAGGCAGAACATGCTTAACGCTGTCGGGGAGCTCTTGTTTACTGTGATAGGGCATTATGGCCTCCTGTTTGAGCATAAAGTTTAAGTCTGGAACGCAGGCGGCAGGCTATCAAGCCGATGATGAGTTAAAAATGAATTTTAGTAATCATCTGAATATTAATAATAAAAATAGAGTAATCGCAAATTATAATAAACTAATCAAGATATCTCTCGACACCCGTAAATTTAAGTAAAAATCCAGCGGCAATTTAGCAAAATCTGTTACTTTATCGCCCTGCGTTTTTATAATTATAACACCTGCATAAATGGAGATGGTTCATGACCCATGCACATGAGGCGGTAAAAACCCGCCATAAGGAGTCCTCCCTCGTCTTTCCGGTGCTAGCGCTGGCGGTGCTGTTTTTCTGGGGCAGCAGCCAGTCACTGCCAGTGGTTATCGCGATTAACATCCTCGCGCTGGTCGGTATTTTAAGCAGCGCCTTCAGCGTGGTCCGCCACGCCGACGTCCTCGCCCACCGCCTGGGCGAACCCTATGGCTCCCTGATCCTCAGCCTGTCGGTGGTTATCCTTGAGGTCAGTCTGATCTCGGCGTTAATGGCCACCGGCGACGCCGCGCCGACCCTGATGCGTGACACGCTCTACTCCATCATTATGATCGTCACCGGCGGTCTGGTCGGTTTTTCCCTGCTGCTGGGCGGGCGTAAATTCGCCACCCAATATATGAATCTGTTCGGCATTAAGCAGTATCTTATTGCCCTGTTTCCGCTGGCGATTATCGTGCTGGTGTTTCCCATGGCGCTGCCGGGCGCGAACTTTAGCACCGGGCAATCGCTGCTGGTGGCGGTGATTTCGGCGGCCATGTACGGTGTTTTCCTGCTTATTCAGACCAAAACCCATCAGAGTCTGTTTGTTTATGAGCATGAAGACGACGGCGACGATGACGACCCGCACCACGGTAAACCCTCCGCCCACAGCAGCGGGTGGCATACCGCCTGGCTGCTGGTGCACCTGGTGGCGGTTATCGCCGTCACGAAAATGAACGCCAACCCGCTGGAAACGCTGTTGACCAGCATGAACGCCCCGGTGGCCTTTACCGGCTTCCTGGTAGCCCTGCTGATCCTGTCGCCGGAAGGCCTTGGCGCGCTCAAAGCGGTGCTCAACAATCAGGTACAGCGGGCGATGAACCTGTTCTTCGGCTCCGTGCTGGCCACCATCTCACTGACGGTCCCGGTAGTCACCCTCATCGCCTTCCTGACCGGCAATGAGCTGCGCTTTGGCCTTGGCGCGCCGGAGATGGTGGTGATGGTCGCCTCGCTGGTGCTGTGCCATATCTCCTTCTCCACCGGACGCACCAATGTGCTGAACGGCGCGGCCCATCTGGCGCTTTTCGCCGCCTACCTGATGACCATTTTCGCCTGACCTCGCTTCCCCGCCCGGCGGAGTCCGGGCGAAAAAAAAGCCTGCCGGTTTTGACGCCGGCAGGCTTTTTAACTGATGAGGTCAGGCTTACTTGCTGGTATCCAGCTCGTCGAAGCTTTTCACCAGATCGTCAATCGCTTTCATCTGCTTGAGGAACGGCTCCAGTTTATCCAGCGGCAGCGCGGACGGGCCGTCGCATTTCGCGTGGTCCGGATCCGGATGCGCTTCGATAAACAGACCGGCGATACCTACCGCCATACCGGCGCGGGCCAGCTCGCTCACCTGCGCACGGCGACCGCCGGAGGCAGCGCCAAACGGGTCGCGGCACTGCAGCGCGTGGGTGACGTCGAAGATAACCGGTGAATTGTTGGAGGCTTTCTTCATCACGCCGAAGCCAAGCATATCCACGACCAGGTTGTCGTAACCGAAGTTAGCGCCGCGGTCGCAGAGGATCACTTTGTCGTTACCACCCTCGATGAACTTATCGACGATGTTGCCCATCTGGCCCGGGCTGACGAACTGCGGTTTCTTGACGTTGATCACCGCCCCGGTTTTGGCCATCGCTTCCACCAGGTCCGTCTGGCGCGCGAGGAAGGCGGGAAGCTGGATCACGTCCACGACGTCAGCCACCGGCTGCGCCTGGCTGGCTTCATGAACGTCGGTGATGATTTTCACGCCAAAGGTCTGCTTCAGCTCCTGGAAAATCTTCATCCCTTCTTCCAGACCCGGCCCACGATAGGAGTGGATGGAGGAACGGTTGGCTTTATCAAAGGAGGCTTTGAAGACGTAGGGGATGCCGAGCTTCTGCGTAACGGTGACGTAATGTTCGCAGATACGCATCGCCAGGTCGCGTGACTCCAGCACGTTCATCCCGCCGAACAGCACGAACGGCAGGTCGTTCGCTACGTTGATATCACCAATGCTAACCACTTTTTGTTTCATAAGTTCGCCTTATCAGGGTGTAACCGGAATGGTTCCAGACTAATGCAATGTAATTTGTTTGTGCGAAATCGTGTTGATTTGTGCGCGGATCATCTCGCTAATCGGATCCTCCGGACATTGCTCGACAAAATAGCTCAGGTCCAGCAGCGCCACGTGATCGCAATCCAGCTGGGCATATATCAGCCCGCGGTCGCGGATCTCATACGGGTCTTCCGGGTTAAACTGCAGCAGCGCTTCGCTGGCGCGCAGGGCCAGCTCCATCTGCCGCTCTTCCATCAGCGCCGACTTCAGGGTGTCCAGCAGCTTGCGGATCACCTCGGCGTTATCCGCTTCGTCGAGATCTTCATTAAACAGTTCCGCCACCGGCCCGATGTTGCCCTTCAGCCATACCTCCAGAGTATGTTCGTCGAGGGTTTCGCCATTGAACGGATTAATCAGCCACATCTCTTCGCTGGTTTCCGGGTCCGCGCGCAGCAGCATCTGGGTCGGGAAGATCACCGGCACCACCGGCAGCCCCAGACGCTGGGCGATCCACAGCAGGATCGCGCCTAACGACACCGCGCTCCCCTGACGGTTGACCAGCACTTTATCCAGCCAAAGCGCGTCGGAAAGACGATAAACGCCCTGCGAGGCGCCAAAGCCCCACTCCTCGTAAAACAGCGCCAGCAGGCGTTCTATCTGGCGTTCCTGGTCCCACGAAGGCGCAATCTCCTCCTGCGCGAGGCGCAGCAACCGCTGCAGCTCTTCCTCGACAAAACGCGTCGGAAAATCGTCGCGAACCTGTTCAGAAATGAGGACCATGCCATCACACAATGGCGCTTTGTTAAATTCGAAATCCGCTAATGACCCCATGACCTACCCCAGTATCGGTATTCTTGTGATGGCGAGTTGAATGATGATAAACAACACCACCAGCGCCAGCAGGAACGCGATAAAGCGGCTCTGCTGGCTGCGCGGACGACGACGGCCCAGCGCGATAAAACCTAATGCGATATAAATGATAACGCCAAACAGCTTTTCAGTCAGCCATGCGCCGTCTTCTGTGAACGGCAGGTAGTGCGTTATCGCCATTAATCCCGCACCGCTGAGAAACAGCAGCGTATCGCTGCAGTGCGGCGCAATTCGCACCCACCGCTGGTTCAGCAGCGGGCTCTGGTGATACATCCACCAGTAACGTAAAACGAACAATCCTACCGACACCACCACGCTGGCGATGTGCAGATAGAGGACAGCCGTGAATAAGTTCATCAGCCAACGTTCTCCATGTCGGGTAAACGTCCGAGGGTCAGACGCTCATTGTCGCCATAGTCGCGACAGGTCGCGACGTCCAGATAGCCCGCTTCGCGGAACAGCGCGCGCACCGCTTCGCCCTGGGTCCAGCCATGCTCCAGCAGCATCCAGCCGCCGGGCTGCAGATACTGCCGCCCCTCGCGGATAATCTGCGCCAGATCGGCCAGCCCCTCATCGCCCGCCACCAGCGCCGTTAGCGGCTCAAAGCGCACATCGCCCTCGACGAGATGCGGGTCTGCAGCGTCGATATAGGGGGGATTGCTGACGATCATGGCGAAACGCTGCCCGGCCAGCGCGGCAAACCAGTCGCTTTGCCGTATCGTCACGTTAGCGATGTCCAGATGGGCGGCATTACGCAACGCCAGCGCCACGGCGTCCGGCATGACGTCCACCGCGGTGATCTCACAGTCCGGACGCTCGCTGGCCAGCGCCAGGGCAATGGCGCCGGTCCCGGTGCCGAGGTCGAGAATACGGCACGGCGCGACGGGCAGACGCGCCAGCGCCTGCTCTACCAGACATTCGGTATCCGGGCGGGGGATCAGCGTCGCCGGGGAGACAAACAGCGGCAGCGACCAGAACTCCCGCTGCCCGACCAGATGGGCGATGGGCTCTCCGCGCTGGCGTCGCTGCAGGAGCGCCTCCAGCGTCGTCGCCTCGTCAGCGGAGAGCGTCGTTTCGCCGAAGGCCAGGATCCAGGTGCGCGCCCGGCCGGTGACGTGTCCCAGCAGGATCTCGGCGTCGCGTCGCGGACTGTCGCTCTCCGCCAGGCGGGCGATTGCCTGCTGCAGCCAGGCCTGAAAGGTCATCATTCCTGCTCGGACAGCGCCGCCAGCTGATCGGCCTGGTGTTCCTGGACAATCGGCTCAATCAGCATGTCGAGTTTGCCCTCCATCGCCTCATCCAGACGGTAAAGGGTCAGGTTGATGCGGTGGTCGGTCACGCGGCCCTGCGGGAAGTTGTAGGTACGGTTGCGATCGCTGCGGTCGCCGCTGCCCAGCAGGTTGCGGCGCGTGGAGGCTTCCGCCTGCTGACGCTTGGCTACTTCGGCGGCGCGGATCCGCGCCCCGAGCACCGACAGCGCCTTGGCTTTGTTTTTATGCTGAGAACGTTCGTCCTGACACTCCACCACGATGCCGGTGGGCAGGTGGGTAATACGGATCGCCGAGTCGGTGGTGTTAACGTGCTGCCCGCCCGCGCCGGAGGAGCGGAAGGTATCGATGCGCAGATCCGCCGGGTTGATATCCGGCATTTCAGCCTCCGGCAGCTCCGGCATCACCGCCACCGTACAGGCGGAGGTGTGGATACGCCCCTGCGACTCGGTGGCCGGCACGCGCTGCACACGATGACCGCCGGATTCAAATTTGAGCCGGCCGTAGACGCCGTCGCCGCTGATCTTGGCGATCACCTCTTTAAAGCCGCCGTGTTCACCTTCGTTGGCGCTGAGGATCTCCACCTGCCAGCGGCGCGATTCCGCGTAACGGGTGTACATGCGGAACAGATCGCCGGCAAACAGCGCCGCTTCGTCGCCGCCGGTCCCGGCGCGTACTTCCACGAAGGCGTTACGCTCGTCATCGGGATCTTTCGGCAGGAGCAGGACCTGCAGCTGTTGCTCCAGCTGTTCGCCTTTATCTTTGGCGTCCCGCAGCTCTTCCTGCGCCATTTCGCGCATTTCCGGATCGTCGAGCATCATCTGTGCGGTTTCAATATCCTCCTGCACCTGACGCCAGTCGGTATAGCAGCGCGCCACATCGCTCAGTTGAGCATACTCCCGCGACAGCGCGCGGAATTTATCCTGATCGGCAATCGTCGCGGCATCGCCGAGCAGCGCCTGCACTTCTTCGTGGCGCTCGTACAACGCTTCCAGTTTGGCAACAATAGAAGACTTCATAGGCGTGAATTCACCCTGTCCTGAAAATAAGAGAAAGGTGCGCTATTCCAGCCCGAGGCTGTTGCGCAGAATATGCAGGCGTTCGTCGTCCCCGTCACGGGCGGCCTGCTGAAGAGATTTGGTTGGCGCGTGGATCAGGCGGTTGGTGAGCTTACGCGCCAGATCCTGCATAATTTCCTGGGCATCGCCGCCCTGCTCCAGCGCGGCCAGCGCCTTCGCCGTCAGCTCCTCACGGACCTGCTCAGACTGCGAACGGTACTCACGAATGGTCTCGCTGGCGCTCTGCGCGCGCAGCCAGGCCATAAATTCGCTGGTCTCCTGCTCGACGATCGATTCCGCCTGCACCGCCGCGGCCTTACGCTGCGCCAGGTTATGCTGAATGATGTTTTGCAGATCGTCGACGCTATAGAGGTAGGCGTTAGCCAGTTTACCGACCTCCGGTTCGACGTCGCGCGGGACGGCGATATCCACCAGCAGCATCGGCTGGTTACGCCGCGCCTTGAGCGCGCGCTCCACCATGCCTTTGCCGATGATCGGCAGCGGACTAGCGGTGGAGCTGATAATGATGTCGGCCTCTTTCAGCCGTTCGTCGATATCGCTAAGGGCAATCACCTCGGCGCCCACTTCTTCCGCTAGCGCCTGGGCGCGTTCACGAGTGCGGTTGGCGATCACCATTTTGCGCACGTGATGTTCGCGAAGATGACGCGCCACCAGTTCGATGGTTTCACCGGCGCCGACCAGCAGCACCGTCACGCTCGACAAGGATTCAAAGATTTGCCGCGCCAGGGTACAGGCGGCGAAGGCGACGGAAACGGCGCTGGCGCCGATATCGGTTTCGGTACGCACGCGCTTGGCCACCGAGAACGATTTCTGGAACATCCGCTCCAGTTCGCTCACGTTGAGGTGGCCGCGGCTGGAATCGGCGAAGGCTTTTTTCACCTGACCGAGGATCTGCGGTTCGCCCAGCACCAGCGAATCAAGGCCGCTGGCGACGCGCATCAGATGGCTGACGGCGTCGTTATCCTGGTGCCAGTAGAGGCTTTTACGCAGGTCTTCTTCATTGAGGCCGTGGTAATTGCACAGCCAGCGGATCAGCGCTTCCTGCAGGTTATCCTGCTCTTCGACGCTGAGATAGAGTTCTGTGCGGTTGCAGGTCGACAGCACCACTCCACCCTGCACCATCGGCTGAGCCAGCAAGCTCTCCAGCGCCTTATCGAGCGTTTCCGGCGAAAACGTGACGCGTTCTCGCAGGGCGACCGGAGCTGTTTTGTGATTGATGCCAAGAGCTAAAAGGGTCATTGTGAGGGAGTAGTACCAGCGTTGCTAAGGTTAGTCTGAGTGCATCATACAGGATGCGCGTAATCAATAAAAGAGAGGCTCCCCTTTTGGAGTAATAGCCAAAGCAAGACCGCCATTAAGGTTAATTTTTTGATTTCAGACAACTTGAACGTAGACGCTATCGCCCGGCGACGCTAGCATTAAGGGTTATAAATGTAACCTGCTACACAAATCGGCCCGCTGTTCCCCTGCCGCCGGATTTCACTGTAGACATCAAGGATTTGTCATCATTATGAATCGACTGTTCCGCCTGCTGCCGCTGGCCAGCCTCGTCCTGACCGCTTGTTCTGTTCATACCCCCCAGGGGCCTGGCAAAAGCCCGGATTCGCCGCAGTGGCGCCAGCACCAGCAGGCTGTTCGCAGCCTCAACCAGTTCCAGACCCGCGGGGCGTTTGCCTATCTCTCCGACGAGCAAAAAGTCTATGCCCGCTTCTTCTGGCAGCAAACCGGTCAGGACCGCTATCGCCTGCTGTTAACTAACCCGCTGGGCAGCACCGAGCTGTCGCTGACCGCCCAGCCGGGCAGCGTGCAGCTGATCGACAACAAAGGCCAGACCTATAACGCCACCGATGCCGAAGAGATGATTGGCCGCCTGACCGGGATGCCGATCCCGCTGAACAGCCTGCGCCAGTGGATCATCGGCCTGCCGGGTGACGCCACCGACTATTCGCTGGACGATCGGTACCGTCTGCGCGAACTGAACTACACGCAAAACGGCAAAACCTGGCACGTCACCTACGGCGGCTACACCACCGATACCCAGCCAGCCCTGCCGTCTAATGTCGAGCTAAACAATGGCGCCCAGCGCATCAAGCTGAAGATGGATAACTGGATCGTGAAATGATGAGCCGCTGGCCCTCACCTGCAAAACTGAATCTGTTCTTATATATCACCGGCCAGCGGGCCGATGGTTACCACACCCTGCAGACGCTGTTTCAGTTCCTCGACTATGGCGATACGCTGACCATCGAACCGCGCGCTGACGGCGAACTGCGTTTGCTTACGCCGGTGGCCGGTGTACCGGATGAAGAAAATCTGATTATTCGCGCCGCGCGTCTGTTGATGCGCGCCGCCGGCGAAAGCGGCCGCCTGCCGGCGGGCAGTGGCGCCGATATCAGTATCGATAAACGCCTGCCGATGGGCGGCGGCCTGGGGGGCGGCTCGTCCAATGCCGCCACCGTGCTGGTGGCGCTTAACCATCTCTGGGGCTGCGGGCTTTCGGAAGATGAGCTGGCGACCCTTGGTCTGCAGCTGGGGGCCGATGTGCCGGTCTTCGTGCGCGGCCATGCCGCCTTTGCCGAGGGAGTGGGTGAAATTCTCACGCCGGTGGACCCCGAGGAAAAATGGTACCTGGTGGCTCATCCAGGCGTCAGTATTCCGACGCCGATCATTTTTCGCGACCCGGAGCTACCACGAAATACCCCGCGCCGGTCAATTAATACGTTATTAAATTGTGAATTCAGCAACGATTGCGAGCTTATCGCAAGAAAACGTTTTCGCGAGGTTGATGCCGCGCTTTCCTGGCTGTTAGAATATGCGCCGTCACGCCTGACCGGCACAGGGGCCTGTGTGTTTGCTGAATTTAACACCGAATCCGCTGCCCGTCAGGTGCTGGACACTGCCCCGGCATGGCTAAATGGCTTTGTGGCGCGCGGAGTCAATCTCTCGCCGCTCAAGCAGGCCCTGCTCTGATTCCTGCGCTGTGATGGCGCAACGATCATGAGTCAGCCGGGGAAATTGAGTTACGGTGACAACGTCACCCTGTTCCAGACGTTGCATCGTGCTCTTTAAATACACCGACTGGATCGAATGGCGCCAGCCCGCACATTATTGGCCCATTCATCCACCACTGGACGCATGCCTGAGGTTCTTCTCGTGCCTGATATGAAGCTTTTTGCTGGTAACGCCACCCCGGAACTAGCACAACGTATTGCCAACCGCCTGTACACTTCTCTTGGCGACGCCGCTGTAGGTCGTTTTAGCGACGGCGAAGTCAGCGTACAAATCAATGAAAACGTACGCGGTGGTGATATTTTCATCATCCAGTCCACTTGTGCTCCCACCAATGACAACCTGATGGAACTGGTTGTTATGGTTGATGCTCTGCGTCGTGCTTCGGCAGGTCGTATCACCGCCGTTATCCCTTACTTCGGTTATGCTCGTCAGGACCGTCGTGTTCGTTCTGCTCGTGTGCCAATCACCGCGAAAGTGGTGGCGGATTTCCTGTCCAGCGTCGGCGTTGACCGCGTGCTGACCGTTGACCTGCACGCAGAACAGATCCAGGGCTTCTTCGATGTGCCAGTTGATAACGTGTTCGGCAGCCCAATCCTGCTGGAAGATATGCTGCAGCTGAACCTGGACAACCCGATCGTGGTTTCTCCAGACATCGGCGGCGTAGTTCGTGCTCGCGCTATCGCTAAACTGCTGAACGATACCGATATGGCCATCATCGACAAGCGTCGTCCGCGCGCCAACGTCTCCCAGGTGATGCATATCATCGGCGACGTCGCTGGTCGTGACTGCGTGATGGTCGACGATATGATCGACACCGGCGGCACCCTGTGTAAAGCGGCAGAAGCGCTGAAAGAGCGCGGCGCGAAACGCGTATTCGCTTACGCGACGCACCCAATCTTCTCCGGCAACGCAATCCAGAACATCAAAAACTCTGTGATCGATGAATTTGTCGTCTGCGATACCATTCCGCTGGCACCAGAAATTAAAGCGCTGGATAAAGTGCGTACTCTGACGCTCTCCGGTATGCTGGCTGAAGCTATTCGCCGTATCAGCAATGAAGAATCAATCTCTGCTATGTTCGAACATTAATCGAGCCGAGCACAAAAACCCGCTGCGGCGGGTTTTTTTGTCTCTGCATTTTTAATTCTTCCACAACATCATTCGGCATGCGTCAAGGCGGCAAGTGAATGAATCCCCGGGAGCGTACAGGCAGTACGTGACTGGGGTAAATGAACGCAGCCAACACAGAGGCATCCCGAAAGATGACGTGGAAATGATCAATGCCTCCTTCACCTGCCATTTAGTTGACAGATGATGCGCTCATGGATGAAACATTATTGTGAACAGATTATTTTCCTCACATGTGATGCCTTTCCGCGCCCTCATCGACGCTTGTTGGAAAGAACAGTACACCACCGCCCGCTTCACGCGTGACCTGATCGCCGGGATCACCGTCGGGATCATTGCGATTCCGCTGGCGATGGCGCTGGCGATTGGCAGCGGTGTGCCGCCGCAGTACGGCCTCTATACCTCAGCGGTGGCAGGGATTGTGATCGCCTTAACCGGCGGGTCGCGCTTTAGCGTTTCCGGCCCGACCGCCGCCTTTGTGGTGATCCTCTATCCGGTTTCCCAGCAGTTCGGCCTGGCGGGGCTGCTGGTGGCGACGCTGATGTCGGGGATCTTTTTAATTCTTTTCGGCCTGGCGCGCTTTGGCCGCCTGATCGAATATATCCCGCTGTCGGTCACCCTCGGCTTCACCTCCGGGATCGGTATCACTATCGGTACCATGCAGATTAAGGATTTTCTCGGCCTGCAGATGCCCCATGTGCCGGAGCATTATCTGCAGAAAGTGGCCGCGCTGGCGATGGCCCTGCCGACCATTAACGTCGGGGACGCCGCCATCGGCGTCGTCACCCTCGGCACCCTGATCTTCTGGCCGCGGCTGGGTATCCGTCTGCCGGGCCACCTCCCCGCGCTGCTGGCCGGCTGCGCGGTGATGCTGGTAGTCAACTTGCTCGGCGGCGATGTGGCGACGATCGGCTCGCAGTTTCACTATCAGCTGGCGGACGGCACTCAGGGCAACGGCATTCCGCAGCTGCTGCCGCAGCTGGTGCTGCCCTGGGATATGCCGGGCTCCAGCTTTACCCTGAGCTGGGCTTCGCTGCAGGCGCTGCTGCCTGCCGCCTTCTCCATGGCGATGCTCGGCGCGATTGAATCTCTGCTGTGCGCGGTGGTGCTCGACGGTATGACCGGTACCAAGCATAAAGCCAACAGCGAGCTGATTGGCCAGGGGCTAGGCAACATCGTTGCGCCGTTCTTCGGCGGAATCACCGCCACCGCGGCGATTGCCCGCTCGGCGGCGAACGTGCGCGCCGGCGCCACATCGCCGGTTGCCGCCGTGATCCACGCCCTGCTGGTGATCATGGCGCTGCTGATCCTCGCCCCGCTGCTCTCCTGGCTGCCGCTGTCGGCGATGGCCGCCCTGCTGCTGATGGTGGCATGGAACATGAGTGAGGCGCATAAAGTCATCAATCTGCTGCGCCACGCGCCGAAGGACGACATCGTGGTGATGCTGATGTGCATGTCGCTGACGGTGCTGTTTGATATGGTGATCGCCATCAGCGTCGGGATCGTGCTGGCTTCGCTGTTGTTTATGCGCCGTATCGCGCGCATGACGCATCTGGCGCCGGTCAACGTCGAAGTGCCAGACGATGTGCTGGTGCTGAGGGTGATCGGTCCGCTATTCTTTGCCGCCGCCGAAGGTTTATTCAACGATCTGGAGACCCGGATCGCCGGCAAGCGCATCGTGGTGCTGAAGTGGGACGCCGTGCCGGTTCTCGACGCCGGTGGTCTGGATGCCTTCCAGCGCTTTGTGAATAAGCTGCCGGAAGGCTGTGAATTGCGCGTATCTAACCTCGAGTTTCAGCCGCTACGCACGTTAGCGCGCGCCGGCGTCAAGCCGCTGCCAGGCCGCCTGAGCTTCTACCCCGATCGTCAGGCCGCGCTGGCTGACCTGTGATCACCCGGCGGCAGGCCCCTGCGCCTGCCGCATCAACGCCCCCATCGCCTGTTGTAGCCAGCTCAGCACCGCCGGCGTCATCCAGGTGCCCTTCATCAAATGCGGCTCCTGCTCCATTGCCCGACGAAACTTCTGCAACGTCTGCGGCCGGGTACCGGCGTAGGACTGAAACAGCTCAAGCCACGCCCGGGCCAGCGCCTGACCCGACGCTGAATCCGGCGCTATGCCCTCCCGGCACGCCTGATGCAGCTTCGCCACCAGCGCAGGCCACTCCTGTAGCCGGTCGAAATAGTGCTGGCGGGTGAACGCCATCTCTTCATCGTCGAGATACCGCGCCCAGATGGCCAGTTTGCTTTCGGCAAAGGCTTCGGTGATAAAGGCGATGATGGCCGGCGTGACGCCGGTCTGTTCAACCATTTGCGGCTCGGCGGCATGCATCGCGTTCAGGCGGGTCAGAAACTCCGGGCGCCCTGCTGTATCCTGCTCCAGGCGCTCCATCCAGCGCGTCGCCAGACTCATCGCTTGCGGACTGTCCGTCGGGCAATCGCTCGCCATCAGCGCCTGCACCTCCTCCGTTAGCTCGCGCCACGCCTGGGCGCGCTGTTCATCCTGTGCCGCAAACGGCAGCGCGGCTAACTCCTGTTGACTAAACCAACGATCGTACATTTTCATTAACTCCAGCGTCTGTAGCCAGGACTCCAGATCGGGTTCATTGCCGCTCGTCAGCGCCTCGCGCAGCGCCAACAGTCGGTCGCGCAGCCTGCCGACATCACGCAATTGGTCATTCAGCGTCTCTATCTGCTGCGTCAGCAGCTCAGGTAGCGACAGCGTTTGCCGATCGAGATAGTCCTTGATGGTGGCGAGCGTCAGCCCGGTCTGCGCCAGCGCCTTTATCATATGCAGGCGCTGAACCGCTGACAGGTTATAGAGCCGATAGCCCGCCTCGCTTCTGGCCGAAGGCGTTAACAGCCCCGTCTGTTCATAATGATGCAGCGTACGCACCGTCAGTCCGGCGCGCTTCGCCAGCTCTCCCACCTGAATTAACATGACTGCTCCTCTCTGTGGCCAGGTCCGCTACTCTGCTGCCTGACGTAACGTCAGGGTCAAGCATAAAACGCGCTTAATATTCACTTTTGGCGGCAACCATAGCATCACGAAGCTCAGGTCGGAATGGGGGTCGTCATATGGCGGGAAAAAGAAGAAGCGATAACGAGAGACAGAGAAAAACGCATCGGCCGCGGAAGGCCGATGCGGGAAATGCGGTTGCGGTTAGCTGTGACGATGCTGGTTACGACGGCAGCGTTTATCGTAGTGGCGCACCCACCAGTAGCGGTCGCTGACCTGCTCGTGGCCGCCAATACGGGCTCCGGCCAGCCAGAGCACAGCACCGACGAAGATGCTTAAGATAGCGCCATGCGCAAAGAATTGTGGCAGGTTAAGCTGCGGAAGCTGGTTCAGAATGGAGTAACCCACCCCCACAACCATCACCACCAACCCTAACCCCATGAGTACGTTACCGAGTAACGAAGCGTTTTTGCGTTTCATGTGTCACCTCCGGACTTTGGGTTGCCAGGGAATGTCCCCAAATCTTATAGGTGTAGTATAGACAAGGTCTCTTCTGCGGAGTGCGCCCACGATCACATTAGTGAACAGCGAATAGACAAAAATTTACAAATAAGTCTATGAACCATATCAAATTCTAATGATTTAGTGAGTAAATCATCAACGCTGGTATTGTCTTATAGCCAGAATTTTGTCAAGCGCGCCCGCAGACAGTACACTACGCGGCAGAGAATGCCCCATGCAGGATAGAAAACGTGACCATTAAACTGATTGTCGGCCTGGCCAACCCCGGTGCGGAATATGCCGCCACCCGGCACAACGCTGGCGCCTGGTATGTGGATTTACTGGCGGATCGCCATCGCGCGCCGCTGCGCGAAGAGAGCAAATTCTTCGGCTACACCTCGCGCATCAACCTGGCGGGCGAGGATGTTCGCCTGCTGGTGCCCACCACCTTTATGAACCTTAGCGGTAAAGCCGTGGCCGCGATGGCAACCTTTTATCGCATCAACCCGGACGAAATTCTGGTTGCCCATGATGAGCTGGATTTGCCACCGGGCGTGGCGAAATTTAAGCTTGGCGGCGGCCATGGCGGCCACAACGGCCTGAAGGACATCATCAGCAAGCTCGGCAATAACCCGAACTTTCACCGCTTACGCGTCGGGATCGGCCATCCGGGCGACAAAAACAAGGTTGTCGGCTTTGTGCTCGGCAAACCGCCGGCCAGCGAGCAGAAACTGATTGATGATGCCGTCGACGAAGCGGCGCGCTGTACGGAAATCTGGTTAAAGGATGGTCTCACCAAAGCGACCAACCGTTTACACGCCTTTAAGGCGCAATAAGCCGTTGTCGTGCGGCATTTTTGCCGCGCACCGTGTATAATAGGCAAAGCTATTCAATTTTCTGCAATCTGTTCCTTGTAACAGATTGATTATCCAAAGATTAAGGTGATTTAAATCATGGGATTCAAATGCGGTATCGTCGGTTTGCCCAACGTCGGCAAATCCACCCTGTTCAATGCGCTCACCAAAGCGGGTATTGAAGCGGCCAACTTCCCCTTCTGTACCATTGAGCCGAACACCGGTGTCGTACCGATGCCCGATCCGCGTCTGGACAAGCTGGCTGAAATCGTCAAACCGCAGCGTATCCTGCCGACCACCATGGAGTTCGTTGATATCGCGGGCCTGGTTAAAGGCGCGTCCAAAGGCGAAGGTCTCGGCAACCAGTTTCTGACCAACATCCGCGAAACCGAAGCTATCGGCCACGTGGTTCGCTGCTTCGAAAACGACAATATCATTCACGTCGCGGGGAAAGTGAACCCGGCGGAAGATATCGACGTTATCAACACCGAACTGGCGCTGTCTGACCTTGATACCTGCGAACGCGCGATTCACCGCGTCTCCAAAAAAGCCAAAGGCGGCGATAAAGACGCGAAAGTTGAGCTGGCCGCGCTGGAGAAATGCCTGCCGCAGCTGGAAAACGCCGGTATGCTGCGCGCGCTGGATCTGACCAAAGAAGAGAAAGACGCCATCCGCTATCTGAGCTTCCTGACCCTGAAGCCGACCATGTACATCGCGAACGTCAATGAAGACGGTTTCGAGAACAACCCGTACCTCGATCAGGTTCGCGCCATCGCCGAGCAGGAAGGGTCTGTGGTGGTGCCGGTGTGCGCCGCGGTTGAAGCGGACATCGCCGAGCTGGACGATGAAGAACGTGACGAGTTTATGGCTGAGCTGGGCCTCGAAGAGCCGGGTCTGAACCGCGTGATCCGCGCTGGTTACGCCCTGCTGAACCTGCAGACCTACTTCACCGCTGGGGTGAAAGAAGTGCGCGCATGGACCATCCCGGTAGGGGCGACTGCGCCGCAGGCAGCCGGTAAGATCCACACCGACTTCGAGAAAGGCTTTATCCGCGCGCAGACCATCGCTTATGAAGACTTTATCGCCTACAAAGGCGAACAGGGCGCGAAAGAAGCCGGTAAAATGCGCGCTGAAGGTAAAGACTACATCGTCAAAGATGGCGATGTGATGAACTTCCTGTTCAACGTCTGATCCCGCTGGCTGGCATTTCTGCCGCCATCGAGTAATAAAAAATCCACGCTCCGGCGTGGATTTTTTTTCGTGCGCCAGGCGGCGCGCTACTCCACGATATGGGTCTCTTCTGCCGCTTCGTAGCCATCAACGATCTGCACAATCTTTTTTAACTCGTCCTCAATAAAAGCCGGGGTGGCGCTTTCCCCTGAGGCCGGGTGATGAAGCTCCACCGAGATGCCGCTGGCAGCATTGGTCAGCGACAGGCTAATCTCCTGCGGATCCGCCGCAGACGAGGGTCGCCCGATATGCTGCGCGATGGTCGCCGCCGCCGCGCGCGTATCGACTTCCGCGAGATGCCCCCACCTCATTTCAACATGCCCCTGCTGCCCTGCCTTTATCACCTGCAGCGTATAACCGCTTTTTGCCATTGCCATGTCTTATCCTCCGGTTTCATTGCCCGGGCGACACATTCTCAGCCCGGTTTTATCAGCAAAGTTCGAACACTTCCGCCTTGCCGTTAATGACTCTTTTCCACATAGGTCTGCATATTTTCTTTGGTCACTAACTCAAACGGGATCCAGACATGGGACTCGACTTTTTCTCCTTTAATCAGCTTCAGCACCACCGCTAAGGCCGTTTTGCCCTGACCAACGGCATCCTGGAAGACTGTTACCTGGATCTTATCGCTGGCCAACGCTTTTAGCCCATCCGGCGTGGCGTCGATCCCGCCGATCAGCAACTTCTTCTGGCTCTTCTCCAGCGCCATCGCCGCGCCAATCGCCATCTCATCGTTGTTCGCCGCCACAATATCAATCTCTTCCCCGTTACCTGCCCAGTTCTGCATCAGATCCATTCCCTCGCTGCGGGAATAGTTGGCCGGCTGTTTCTGCACCACTTTCATCGCCGGGTATTTGGCCACCACCTGCTCTACGTCTTTGGTGCGCTGCAGCGCGCCGGCATCGGTGAGATTGCCGATCATGATGGCGACGTTGCCTTTGTAGTTTGCCAGCTTCGCCAGCGCTTCCATCTGTAATGTACCGGACTCCCGCTCGTCCGATCCGACAAACACCACGCCAGGCGGTAACGTTTTATCCCCCGGCGTCCGGTTCACATACACCAGCGGCATTCTGGCCTGCTGCGCCATCTTCGTCAGCTGCGGGGTGCTGGCGGAGTCCACGGGGTCCACGATGATGGCGTCCACGCCGGAGGCGATGAAGCTCTGCACCTGATCGGCCTGGCGTCCGGTGTCGCCGCGGGCGTCTTCGAACTGCACATCGACGTGACGGGCTTGAGCTTCTTTCTCAATGGACTGACGGATAATGGTGAGAAAGTTTTGATCGAAGTAAGCCATCGAGACGCCGATCTTATCCGCTAATGCCGAAGCGGAACTGGCCAGAAGGCCTACTAACAGGATGATTTTACAGTGCTTCATAGCATGCCCTCAGAGGTCGAAATAAAATTTTCAATATAAACACAAACGGTATATTTAAATCATTTTCAGACTACGAAGGGCGTTCGGTTCTTGCAATCATGATGTAAAGAAAATGTTGCCATGCGCACATTTTATTTTACCGCCTCACTCATCAAGACCTCACCGGTTTCGGGGAGCGCAGCGGGCGTCGAGGCCGGCTGATTTCGCTTCAGTAGGGCATTCTCCACGATCGGCTGTTGCAGATGCAGTTCGGCGAGGCTGCCGCGGGCGGCAGACCAGGGTTGACCCACGGGGAGCGCGGCCACCTCGCGCAATTGCTCTTCCAGCGGAACGGCGCGGTTAAGCGACTGCATGATGGCAAACACCGCCGTTTTCAGTTCGCTCACCGTCAGGTGCTTCCCCTTCTGCTCGTCGAGGGCATTGAGCTGACCGGCGAGCCGTTGCAGCTGCCGCATGCCCTCCGCCCAGCCGGTGAGGTGTTCCGCGGGCAAGCTGCTCGGCATACGGCCAGTTAATATTCGGCCGCGCCGGGTGGTTGAGCTTGTTCATTTCTGCACGCAGCGCAATAAAATCGGCCAGCGTGCGCGGGTCGCCACCGGTTTAATAGCGGAGGTCTGTATGTGTTGTCATCATGATGTCTGTCAGCGCGAGGATTAGCGGGCGGAGCGAGCGTCAAGGTACTGCTGGCGGTTGAGGTGGCGGATCAACACCCGGCCATTGCCAGGCGCTACATTACCCCGTATTTTGGGTTTCCGCTGTGGGCGGATGAAGTCACGATCGCGAGAGGAACAATGAAACCGTTATTTGTCTATGGGACGCTCTGTCCCGGTCGCAGCAATGCGCATATTCTGGAGACGATCGGGGGCGAGTGGCGTCCGGGCTACGTCACTGGCACCTTTTACGCGCGCGGCTGGGGCGCTGCCGCTGATTTTCCGGGGATCGTCCTCGACGCCAACGGCCCGCGGGTCAACGGCTATCTGTTCCTGTCCGACCGGCTGGCGGCGCACTGGCCCATGCTGGACGAGTTTGAGGAGGGGTACGATCGGGTGTCGGTTGAGGTGACCACCGACGATGGACAGCAGGTCAGCGCCTGGATTTATCAGCTCCAGCCCCGGGAGTAATCCCCCGCCAGTATCGCGCTACTGGCCACAGCGGCCCAGCACGTCCGCGGGTCTGGCGTCGTTTCCGCCAATGCAGGTATACTGGCCAGATGTTTCCTAAGCTTCAGATACGCAAATGACAAAACTTACCTTACAAGAGCAGATGCTCAAAGCCGGCCTGGTCAGCAGCAAAAAAATGGCCAAAGTCCAGAGAACGGCGAAAAAATCCCGCGTGCAGGCCCGTGAGGCCCGGGAAGCGGTGGAAGAGAATAAAAAAGCCCAGCTGGAGCGCGATAAACTGCTCAGCGAGCAGCAAAAGCAGGCGATGCTGGCGAAAGAGTATAAAGCCCAGGTCAAGCAGCTGATTGAGATGAACCGCATTACGGTCGCCCGGGGCGATATCGGCTTTAACTTTACCGATAATAATCTGATCAAAAAAATCATGGTCGACAAGACCACCCAAACCCAGCTGATTAACGGCCGTCTGGCGATTGCCCGCCTGGCGGTGGATAACAAACCTGAAGGGGAGTATGCGATTATTCCGGCGGTCGTGGCAGAGAAAATTGCCCAGCGCGATGCCAGCAGCATCGTGTTGCACAGCGCCCTGAGTCAGGATGAACAGGATGAAGACGATCCGTACGCCGACTTTAAGGTGCCCGACGACCTGATGTGGTGATCGCGGGCTTCCGGCGGCAGGCGATCAGAACGAGCTTGCCTGCTGGATATGCATCGGCTCGCGGCTGACGGGATGGACAAAGCGCAGCTCGCTGGCGTGCAGCATCAGCCGCGGAGCCTGTTCCGTGCCCGGCAATTCCCGGCCGCCATACAGATCGCAGCCAAGGATCGGATAGCCCAGCAGCTGACAGTGGATCCGCAGCTGATGGGTGCGCCCGGTCTCCGGGGTAAGCGCCACCCTCGTCAGCGCCAGCGCCCTCTCCCCTTCCCGCGTCTGGTACAGGCGGTCAATGACCCGGTAGCGCGAACGCGCCGGTTTGCCGTGCCGGACACTGATCGACATGCGCGGGAAACGGGCCGGCTCTTTGGCGATCGCCGCCTCCACGACCCCCTCGTCTTCCGGCAGATGGCCGCACAGCAGCGCCGTATAGACCTTACCCACCGTGCGCTGGCTGAACTGTTGGCACAGCGCAGCGTTAATCCCCTTGTTGCGGGCGACCACCATCAGACCGGAAGTGCCGAAGTCAAGGCGGTGTACCAGGGTACAGCCCGGAAAGCGCTGGACCAGTCGATGATGGACAGAGTCGAGGTTGCGCGGATCTTTGCCTGACAGGCTCAGCAGCCCGGCCGGTTTATTGATTAGCAGCAGGTGTTCATCCTGATACAAGAGGGTGATCTGGTCGCGGCACGGCGGCGCGACAAAGGTATCGATAATGGTGGACATCAGGCGGCCCGAAGAAGGAGTGGCCGGCGATAGTACCCCATTTTGTCCGCCGGTACGACGCTGGCGCACGATCCGCCCTCGCGGCGGTGTCATTTATCACCCACACTTATCGTAAAGGCATGGTCTGCGCAGGCAATGTGCTTTACACTGCGCGCTGCAAAATTTGAGTTAACCAACGAGTAAGAACGGTAATGGCGATGAACGGAACAATCACAACGTGGTTTAAAGATAAAGGTTTTGGATTTATCAAAGATGAAAACGGCG
>OKNS01000026.1_pt1 | contig 43843 bp, 42 predicted proteins | sample 1610581 | NCBI WGS metagenome assembly OKNS01 (sample SAMN04436665, study PRJEB24849) | human gut metagenome | biome: human gut; feature: NICU; material: stool | host: Homo sapiens | place: USA: Saint Louis, MO | collected 2010-07-26 | reverse complement strand
CTCCGTCAACGTTGGCCAGGCTTAGGAGCATAAACGCTTTAAAGCCCCGGCGCTGAAAGACATGTATGTCACGACTAATTACATAGAAGAAGTAGACAGCCCGGCCAGTAATGACTTCAAACAACGCTTCCATGCCAAATTCCCGAATGACCCCTACATCAATCAGGAAGCGGCTAATGCTTATGATGCGGATTATCTTAACAAAGCGGCAGTAGAGAAAGCCGGCACGACTAATATGGTTGCTGTTCGTAAATCGCTGGAAAGTGGTGATATCTGTACTGATGGACCGTCCGGAAAAGTATGTATTGATCCCAAAAGTCACCATTTGAGCCATACCATCTATCTGGCCCATGTAAAAGATGATCATTCTATCGAGATACCTAAGGTATGGGAAAATATCAAACCTTACTGGCTAGGAGACGCTGGCTGTAATTTGCCGGTAAAACCGGACCACAGCCAGTACACCCCATCATCACCACCTAAAAAATCGTAAATCAAACCACGTGCCAGGGAAGTGCTCGAGTAACGGGAACTTCCCTGTTATATCCATTTTAAATCGTGTCAATCAGGACACCGGGGATTGCCAACGATGTTAGCGCTTTCTTTTATTTACTCAGTGATTTATCAGTTTGGCGATAACTTCGCTTATCTGGTGCTGGCAGCATTGGGGCTGGCGGTTATCTTCGGCATGATGGGGGTGATAAATCTGGCACACGGTGAATTCATTATGTGCGGTGCCTATGTCACCATACTGATGAACAAATCGGGTTTGCCGCTTCCGTTCGCCATGCTGTGCGGTACATTAGCCGCGGCATTCTTCGGCGGAGTCATCGAGCGTCTCATCGTGCGCCATCTTTATGGGCGTCTGTATGACTCGGTAGTCGCAACCTGGGCGATTAGCCTGAATGTGCAACAAAGCATGTTACTCATCGCCGGTCCATCACTGGAAGGGCTCTCAACACCTTTCGGCTCTTTCACTCTCGGCGAATATTCTTTTGCGACTTACCGTGCACTGCTGCCTTTCTTCGCCATCGCTATATTAATGATGCTCTATTGGCTGTTTTTCCACACCAACTACGGAGTCTGTGCCAGAGCGACTATTCAAAATGCCCGTATGGCCTCCTGCCTGGGGTTAGAAACTGACCGTATTTATACCTTAACTTTCGCGCTGGGTGCTGGATTGGCCGGGCTGGCCGGGGCTATTTATGCCCCGACGTTGACTGCCGTCCCTACCATGGGGAGCAGCTTTATTATCCAGGCCTTTGTTTCGGTCGTCGTGGGCGGCGCAAATGTCTTGGTTGGCACTATTCCTGCCGCAATTGCCCTGGGCGCAATACAGACCGGGTTAAATTCCTGGTATGGGCAACTTGCTGGCCAAATTGGCTTACTGGGCACCGCCGTACTGGTTATTCGCTTACTACCGAATGGTGTTGGCAGCCTGTTTACCCGTAACCGCTAGGAGCTGAATGTGACAACAACCTCTCTTAATTTATCGGCGAATGGTATGAAGAAACACAGACAATCCTCGAGCTGGCTGGCGACATTGTTAATTTTAGCTGGTGCTCTCATGCTACCGTTAGTGGTCGATAGCACCACGATCGGTGACTTTTCCTACTTTCTTCTCTGGACCTTCGGCGCCATCGGATTAGCTGCGATGTGGGGACATGGCGGTATTTTATCTTTCGGCCAAACGACGTTCTTTGGTCTGGCGGGTTACGCCTATGGTGTGATGACATTAAACTTCGGCGCTGGCGTGCTCTCTACCTGGTCCGGTTTAATTGTCGCATTGCTGCTTGCCGCTGCAGCGGCTGCGGCACTGGGTTACCTGATGTTTTACGGCGGGGTAACCGGTATTTTTGTTGGTATCGTAACCCTGTCCTGCACTCTGGTCCTGGAAACCTTTATGTCACAAACTGCAGGTCCACAATGGGCTATCGGCAGTGCGCGTATGAATGGTTTCAACGGTATGTCAGGGATGCCCCCCTTGTCCATACCATGGGTAAACGGTGACTTGCCACTGGAAGACAACGGCTTTTATTACCTGATTATCTTGCTGCTCGCGGGTGTTTATTGGGGGGTGAGGACGTTGTTACGCTCCAATTTTGGCCTGACGTTGGCCTCAATTCGTGAAAATCCTCATCGGGCAGAGATGCTCGGCATTGATATCCGCCGTTATCAATTACTGGTGTTTGTGCTGGGAGGTGTACTTTCTGGCCTGTCCGGAGCACTTTATACCCTGTGGGGATCATATATTACCCCGTCATCAATGGGTTTATCCGCCGCTGCAATGCCGGTCATCTGGGTTGCCACCGCTGGGCGGAAAAACATTTTTGGCACGGTGATCATTACGGCCATCCTGGTGTGGCTATCCCAATGGTTAGCTGTTTATGGCAGCGAATATGCCTTGATTCTACTGGGCGCCATCTTGCTGTTAGTGGTATTAGCGGCGCCCAACGGACTTTTATCCTGGCTGGCTGAGAGCATCACCCGCTTGCTCTCCTCACGCCGGAAAAAGGAGGACTCGCTATGAATCAGGTCTCGCAGGAACCGATCCTCAAAACACGGGGATTAAGCAAACACTTCGGTGGTGCTCAAGTTATCAATCAAGTTGATTTACAAATACGTCGTGGCGAAGTGCGATGTGTTATTGGCCCAAATGGTGCCGGTAAAAGTACCTTTTTCAAATTACTCACTGGCGAGCATGTACCCAGTAATGGAGATATCCACTTTTTCAATCAGCGGATAAATACCTTAGCGCCTTTTCAGCGTATTCAAATGGGAATGAGCATTAAGTTTCAAATTCCCGGGATCTTTCCTGAACTGACAGTTGCGCAACATTTGCAATTATCTCTCAGCCATTTACGCCCGGAAGTTCGCTCACAGGCAGTCAGTGTGGATGAGTTATTAGAGCGTTTTAAGCTTACCGCTGAATGTCGTCAACTCGCGGCTAATCTATCCCACGGCAAAAAACAGTGGCTAGAAATTGCTATGGCGGTGTCGCTGCAACCCACGTTACTCATGCTCGATGAGCCAGTCGCAGGCTTGTCAATTGATGAAACCTACCTGACTGGCGAGTTAATTAAGCAAATGCAAAATGACGGTCTGACATTACTGGTGGTGGAGCATGATATGACATTTGTCCGGCAAATTGCTTCACAGGTCACGGTCCTTCATGGAGGGAAAGTTTTTGCAGACGGCAATGCCGGCGAAGTGCTGGCTCGCGAGGATGTAGCAGACATCTATTTGGGGAAAACCGTATGACTAACGTTGTTTTACAAATGCAGGAGCTGGCCGGTGGCTATGGCGGTGGGCAAGTTCTCAATGGCGTAACACTGCAGCTACATGCAGCCGAGGTATTGGGTTTGATTGGCCGCAATGGCGTAGGCAAAACCACATTGATGCGCACATTAATTGGCGTTGTTCCGGCAAAGCAAGGCCAAATTTTATTGGGCGAAATTGATATTACTCAGGCCTCACCGCAGCGCCGCGCTCGTTTAGGCATTGGCTACGTCCCGCAAGGGCGTGAAGTTTTTACCGGGCTGACCGTGTCGGAGAATCTGCAAGTCGGAATGCAATTTGTCCGTGAACATCGCGAATTTGCAAAAGAGATGCTGGATCGGGTACTGGATTACTTCCCCATATTGCGGCAAAGGCTCAAGCAAAAAGCCGGAACTATGAGTGGCGGTGAGCAACAGCAATTGGCGATTGCCAGAGCCCTGGTGGGCTCACCAAAGGTCCTGCTGCTGGATGAACCGTCCGAAGGTGGCCAACCTTCTATCGGCAATATCATTGCCGATACCCTGGTACGCATCGCCCGGGAACTCCATGTGGCCGTGATCCTGGTCGAGCAGGATATTGCGAGGATCCAGCGGGCCGCACAGCGCTGTGCGGTAATGGATAAAGGCCTGGTTGTAGAAACGCTGACCCAACAACAGCTCTCTGATGATCTTTTAATGCGTCGTCATCTGGCTCTGTAACTAAACGCTATAAATTACGTGGAGAATAACATATGAAATGGTTGGAAGAATCCATTATGGCCAAACGCGGTGTTGGTGCCGGGCGTAAACCGGTAACGCATCACCTGACGGAAGAAATGCAAAAAGAGTTTCATTACACCATTGGCCCTTATTCCACACCCGTCCTGACCATCGAACCCGGTGACCGGATTATTGTCGACACTCGAGATGCTTTTGAAGGTGCTATCAATTCGGAACAGGATATTCCGAGCCAGTTGCTAAAAATGCCCTTTCTCAACCCACAAAACGGACCGATCATGGTCAATGGCGCGGAGAAAGGTGATGTGCTCGCTGTCTATATCGAATCCATGTTGCCCCGCGGCGTTGATCCCTACGGCATCTGCGCCATGATTCCGCATTTTGGCGGACTGACCGGGACCGACCTGACGGCCATGCTCAATGATCCGCTGCCAGAAAAGGTGCGCATGATTAAACTCGACAGTGAAAAGGTCTACTGGAGCAAACGCCATACGCTTCCCTATAAACCCCATATTGGCACCTTGAGCGTATCGCCAGAAATTGACTCAATCAATTCACTGACGCCAGACAATCACGGCGGGAATATGGATGTGCCGGATATAGGACCAGGGAGTATTACCTATCTGCCGGTACGTGCGCCTGGAGGCCGCCTGTTTATTGGTGATGCCCATGCTTGTCAGGGTGATGGTGAGATTTGCGGGACCGCAGTAGAGTTTGCCTCAATCACCACCATCAAAGTCGATTTGATCAAGAACTGGCAGCTTTCCTGGCCACGAATGGAGAATGCCGAAAATATTATGAGTATTGGCAGTGCACGTCCGCTGGAGGATGCGACGCGAATTGCATATCGCGACTTAATTTACTGGCTGGTAGAAGACTTTGGCTTCGAACAATGGGATGCCTACATGCTTCTGAGTCAATGCGGCAAAGTGCGGCTGGGCAACATGGTCGACCCCAAATACACCGTTGGCGCGATGCTGAACAAAAACCTGTTAGTTTAGTAGGAATAACTAACCGGTGAACATTACCCGGATGTAGATCGGGGTAATGTGTAAGTTCAAACAATCGCTATTTTTAACAGCTAAAGCAGGTGCATATGGGGCCAGATACACCCATCAATATTGGTTTACTTTACTCCTTCAGCGGAGTGACGGCGGCACAAGAGTTGTCACAATGGCGCGGAGCAACCCAGGCTATTGCCGAAATTAATCAAAATGGCGGCATCAACGGCAGACCACTCAATGCAATTCATTTGGATCCGCAATCTGACGATGTACTGTTTCGTGCCATGGCCGAGGAATTAATTACCGAACATGAAGTAAATGTGATTTTTGGCGGCTATACCTCCAGCAGCCGAAAAGCGATGTCACCGATTGTTGAAAAGTATCGTCGGTTGCTGTTTTATTCGCAACTGTATGAGGGCTTTGAGTTTTCAGAAAATATTTTCTATGGCGGTGCCGCGCCTAATCAGAATTGTGTACAGCTGGCTGACTACCTCGCGGCTCAGTTTGGGACACGGGTTTATTTGATTGGTTCCCGTTATATTTATCCCTACGAATGTAACCGCAACATGCAGGAATTAATTCTGCAACGGCATGACGGAGCAGTGATTGGTGAGCGTTATCTTGATTTGAATGCGCCCTATGAAGCTTTTCTACCTATTATTGATGAGGTCATGAAAAAGCAGCCAGATTTTATTTTCAGCACTGTTGTCGGGCAGACCGTTCCTTTCCTGTATCAGGCTTATAAGGCTGCAGGTTTAGATCCTGCGCGTATGCCTATTGGTAGCTTAAATACCTCAGAAACTGAGATTGCCATTATGGGCGCGGAGGCCGCAAAGGGGCATTTTACTTCCGCCCCCTATTTTCAATAGTATTAACACCAAGGCAAATCAATCCGCACTCAAACAATTCCGTAAGCAATTCGGACCGGAAATGAGTACGGACATGAATTGGGAGGCCACGTACAGCCAGGTACACCTTTTTGCAAAAGCCATGGCCGAGTGTGGCAGTGATCATATCTACCCGTTATCAACCGCGCTGAGGGGTAGCCAGTTTGATGCTCCCCAGGGGCGTATTCGTATTGATCAGCTTAATCAGCATACCGGGCTATATCCGCGCATTGGTATGGCAAATGAAAATGGGCAATTTACAATTGTCCAGGAGTCTCGCCGTATTGTCGATCCCGATCCCTATATGACCAATCAGATTCAGGGCGATTGGGTAACGAAGCTAACAACTGTGGGGTATCCATATGCGCCCTCACGATAGCAGACTTAGCACAACAGCCATATTACTGAGTCGGGGGATTCGTTGCGTAGTGTTACACCCCGATGATGATGACGGTGCAACACTCACTAATCATTTACGCCGCATGGGATTTAAGGTTCAGGCCTTCTGGCCTATTCCTGAACGACTTCCCGCTGATACGGACCTGATTTTCTATGCATTACAGTCAGATAACCCAGAACCAGACGTGTCGTGGCTTAATCTGAGTAAACATGTCCTTATCGCGGTTATCGCCTATGAAAATCCAACGTTTATCGATCAAACCATCAGCATGGGTGCGGGAGCCACGATAACAACTCCAATTCGCTCTTCAGGCTTACTCTCTGCGATGGTGTTTGCTTTGCACCATGCTCAACAACAACGGCAGATGAGCGATCGAATAGAACGACTGGAGAAAAAAATGCTCGGTATCCGTCAGGTTAGTGAAGCTAAAGCCATCCTGATGAGAATGCACAGCATTGGCGAAGAACAGGCTTATGAGATTCTGCGCCATCAGGCTATGGACAAACGTATTACTGTCGAAGAGATCTCATGTTCGTTAATACAGGCCAATGACATTTTCTCCTGGACTACGCCCGGGGCGCCAGCATCCGGAAAAATGAAGTAAGCCTTACCTGGGCTCCCTGAACATCGCATTTATTAATCGTGAGGATCATCATGCCGATAGCCCCTTATCTTGCAGCCGCAATTCAATTCGAACCCTTAATGTTTGCCAAAGAAGCCAATTTACGTCAATTACTTATATTGGTTGAACAGGCGGCACAGAAAGGTGCACGCTTGATTACAACCCCGGAAATGGCAACAACGGGATACTGTTGGTTTGACCGGCAGGAGATTGCGCCGATGGTAGAAACCGTCCCTGGCGAGAGTACAGCACTTTTTGCTGAGTTAGCGCAACATTATCAATGCTATATCGTTTTGGGAATGCCTGAAATCGACCCCAATACATCGCTGTATTACAACAGCGCCGTATTAATTGGGCCTGAGGGTGTTATCGGTTGCCATCGTAAAACCCACCCCTATATTTCAGAACCCAAATGGGCTGCGGCGGGCGATTCTGGACATCAAGTCTTCGATACTCCGCTAGGACGCATTGGTATGCTGGTTTGCATGGATATTCACTTCCCGGAAACAGCCCGCTTGCTGGCCCTGGACGGCGTTGACGTCATTTGTCACATCAGCAACTGGTTGGCAGAACGCACCCCCGCGCCCTACTGGATTAGCCGGGCAATGGAAAACGGTTGTTATCTGCTGGAGAGTAACCGCTGGGGACTAGAACGCGGAGTTCAGTTTAGCGGCGGTAGTTGTATTATTGAGCCTGATGGCAACATTGCCGCAGTGGTCGATAACGGTAATGGGATAGCGTATGCCGAAATAGATATCAACCGTAGCCGCCAGCGCCAGGTATTAGGGGAGCCGGTTTTTTATCAACGCCGTCCTGATTATTATCACTTACTATTAAGCGACAGTTTTTTATGGAACCCGCAGGATTTCTTTGGGCTGTATGGACATCAGCCACTCCCCCCAGGCAAGCAGAGCCGTATCACCGTGGCGCAGTTATCTCCCGGTGAGCAAGTTGAAGATAATCTGGCGGCGATAATCGCCATGACAAAAGAAGCTGTTTTGGAGCAAGGTAGCGAGCTGATCGTCTTCCCTGAATTAGCCTTGACAGGTCATTACGATAAAGCGGCTCATGCTCAAACGTTAGAAAGCCCGGCAGTGCAGACGCTGGCTCGCCTGGCTATACAGCTAAGAGTCTACCTTGTGGTCGGAATGGCAGAAAAGCAACATGATAAAAACTACATTGCACAGATGCTGTTTGGGCCAGAAGGGATAATCGGCAGTTACAGGCAAATCCATCTTTCGCAGGAAAGCCAAAAATGGGCCAGCGCGGGAGAACACTGGCGAGTGTTTGATACCGCGCTTGGCAGAATTGGATTGTTGTCAGGTCACGATGCCCTGTTTCCCGAATCAGCACGAATTCTCGCTTTAATGGGATGCGATATTATTGCGTGTTCTGCTGCGCTTTCGGCAGGATTTACCGCCGCCCACGCGGGCAGCTCTGTGACACAGAATTTCCCTATCCCAACAGGGGCCGATCCGCTGCATTGGCACTTATTCAGAACCCGTGCGGGAGAAAACAATCTTTATCTGGTTTTTGCTAATGCACTTGATGGTATAGATGGGGCAGGAGGATTTAGCAGAATTTTCGGGCCAGAAACGGCTTTGTTGAATAAATCGAACTTTTGCTGAGTTGAAGGATCAGATCACGCATCCTCCCGACAACACAGACCATTCCGTGGCAAAGCAAAAGTTCAGAATCACCAACTGGTCCACCTACAACAAAGCTCTCATCAACCGTGGCTCCCTCACTTTCTGGCTGGATGATGAGGCCATTCAGGCCTGGTATGAGTCGGCAACGCCTTCATCACGAGGAAGGCCCCAGCGCTATTCTGATCTCGCCATCACGACTGTGCTGGTCATTAAACGCGTATTCAGGCTGACCCTGCGCGCTGCGCAGGGTTTTATTGATTCCATTTTTTCTCTGATGAACGTTCCGCTACGCTGCCCGGATTACAGCTTTGTCAGCAGGCGGGCAAAGTCGGTTAATGTCAGTTTCAAGACGCCCACCCGGGGTGAAATCGCACACCTGGTAATTGATTCCACCGGGCTGAAGGTCTTCGGTGAAGGCGAGTGGAAAGTCAAAAAGCATGGCCAGGAACGCCGCCGTATCTGGCGTAAGCTGCATCTCGCCGTTGACAGTAAAACACATGAAATCATCTGTGCAGACCTGTCGCTGAACAATGTGACGGACTCAGAAGCCTTCCCGGGTCTTATCCGGCAGACTCACAGAAAAATCAGGGCAGCATCGGCAGACGGCGCTTACGACACCCGGCTCTGTCACGATGAACTGCGGCGTAAGAAAATCAGCGCGCTTATCCCACCCCGAAAAGGTGCGGGTTACTGGCCCGGTGAATATGCAGACCGTAACCGTGCTGTTGCGAATCAGCGGCTGACCGGGAGTAATGCGCGGTGGAAATGGACAACAGATTATAACCGTCGCTCGATAGCGGAAACGGCGATGTACCGGGTAAAACAGCTGTTCGGAGGTTCACTGACACTGCGTGACTACGATGGTCAGGTTGCAGAGGCTATGGCCCTGGTACGAGCGCTGAACAAAATGACGAAAACAGGTATGCCTGAAAGCGTGCGTATTGCCTGAAAATCCAGCCAGCTACAGGGTCGTTCGCACGAAATCTTATTTATTCAACAAAGCCGCACCACGCCTTCAGTAGCTGAACAGGAGGGACAGCTGATAGAAACAGAAGCCACTGGAGCACCTCAAAAACACCATCATACACTAAATCAGTAAGTTGGCACCATTACCGAAAGGTTTGCTCGAAAATACAAACGTAAGCTTAAAAAGAACAAGGGCTCCACAAGAAATCAAACTAGTGGGTGGGGAGCTAGTTTGCCCCCATCCACTCCCTCAATATCGCAGATGTTAGTGGTTATGTTTTTTCTATGCTGAGCAGGCATTAATTCCGATAAGACCTTATTCATTTGATTGGGTCTTTTTAAATTAACTTTATCCATTATTTTTCTCTTATGAGAGAATATCGTTTTATTGGAAACGTCTAAGATGAGAGCTATTTCTTTGTTGCTCCAGCCAAGAGAGGTTAAATACAAAATATTTTTTTCCCTTGGTGTTAGCTTTTCTTTTTTATTTGCTCTTTGTGGGGTGTATTTATTTATTTCTCTGGAAATCATACTCTTTATGTTTTCCAGAGATTCACTCATCGGAATTGCAATGACGTATGGGTGATTTATTAATGAGCGATAAAAATCAATATAATCACTATCCACTAAAATAATAACAACTTCATATTCTCTTCTTTTAATCTTTTCTTCTAACGATGGCAATTCAGTCCAGAAGTTAGGGGTATTTATGAAGACAAGGCTATGTTTCTTCAAAAAGAATTCGTGACAAAATTGAATGTGGCGCGACAAATGCAAAATAGAATAGCTCAAAATATCATCAATGAGTGCCTTGCCTTTAATTACATGAATACCTTTGGTTGTTTCACTTCTAATTAAATTGATATTATTCATTGCCGTCCCCTTTCAATCCCTACTGTTTTAATTTTTATAAATTTAAGTAATGTCAAACATCATAGCAAAGATTGGTAATCAACTGCAAACCCTTGACTTTAATAATTAAAGTTAACGAAATGTTATTCATAATGCTCTATATGGAGTGACTTGCTCCCCGTTGATTAGTACACCCCGATGTGGCTTTGTTGAATAAATCGAACTTTTGCTGAGTTGAAGGATCAGATCACGCATCCTCCCGACAACACAGACCATTCCGTGGCAAAGCAAAAGTTCAGAATCACCAACTGGTCCACCTACAACAAAGCTCTCATCAACCGTGGCTCCCTCACTTTCTGGCTGGATGATGAGGCCATTCAGGCCTGGTATGAGTCGGCAACGCCCTCATCATGAGGAAGGCCCCAGCGCTATTCTGATCTCGCCATCACCACCGTTCTGGTGATTAAACGCGTATTCCGGCTGACCCTGCGGGCTGCGCAGGGTTTTATTGATTCCATTTTTGCCCTGATGAACGTTCCGTTGCGCTGCCCGGATTACACCAGTGTCAGTAAGCGGGCAAAGTCGGTTAATGTCAGTTTCAAAACGTCCACCCGGGGTGAAATCGCACACCTGGTGATTGATTCCACCGGGCTGAAGGTCTTTGGTGAAGGCGAATGGAAAGTCAGAAAGCACGGCAAAGAGCGCCGTCGTATCTGGCGAAAGTTGCATCTTGCTGTTGACAGCAACACACATGAAGTTGTCTGTGCAGACCTGTCGCTGAATAACGTCACGGACTCAGAAGCCTTCCCGGGCCTTATCCGGCAGACTCACAGAAAAATCAGGGCAGCCGCGGCAGACGGGGCTTACGATACCCGGCTCTGTCACGATGAACTGCGCCGCAAAAAAATCAGCGCGCTTATTCCTCCCCGAAAAGGAGCAGGTTACTGGCCCGGTGAGTACGCAGACCGCAACCGTGCCGTTGCTATTCAGCGGCTGAGCGGAAGCAATGCACGGTGGAAATGGACAACGGAATATAACCGTCGCTCGATAGCGGAAACGGCAATGTACAGAATGAAGCAGTTGTTGGGAGATTCACTGACGCTGCGTGACTACGATGGTCAGGTAGCGGAAGCTATGGCCATGGTGCGTGCGTTGAACAGGATGACAAAGGCTGGGATGCCAGAAAGCGTGCGTATTGCCTGAAAATCCAGCCAGCTACAGGGTCGTTCGCACGAAATCTTATTTATTCAACAAAGCCGTAGTTAATCCGAGTTCTTCGTTTCATGACAACGTCCCCCTTGATTAAGGATAGCGTTGCATCGACCCGTTGAACTCACAGCACTAAGCGGACTTTTCAACACACGGGCATTTCTAACGAGCCAGTGATTAGACAATTTCAGTGAGCTTTGACAAAGATTGTTAGAACCATTTAGTAATGTCACTTTGGGGGCTGCGGCGGGAAGGCTGGCCTGTTAACCACAAGAAAACACATCGGATTTACTGTCTGGAAGGCCTCAACCTGCGCAAAAAGCGCCCCCGCAGGCATGTCAGTGCAGCACATCGTCAGCAACGTCTGGTCCTGAGCTGAGTCGATCAGTGCTGGAGTATGGATTTCGTGTCGGATAACCTGTTTAACGGACGACGTTTCCGGGCGCTGACTGTAGTGGATAATTTTAGTCGGGAGTGTCTGACGATCCATGCAGGAAAGTCGCTGAAAGGTGAGGATGTGGTCGGTGTGATGGAAGGGTTGCGGGTGCTGGGCAAGCGCCTGCCGGTACGTATTCAGACAGATAATGGCAGCGAGTTTATTTCGAAAAGTCTGGATAAATGGGCGTATGAGTACGTGGTCACAATGGACTTCTCCCGCCCCGGAAAACCAACGGATAACCCGTTTATTGAATCATTTAACGGCAGTCTGCGGGATGAATGCCTGAACATTCACTGGTTTCTCTCGCTGGAAGATGCGCAGGACAAACTCGACAACTGGCGCAGGGAATATAATCATGAGAGAACGCATTCATCATTAAATGACATGACTCCGGCTGAATTCATCCGAAGTCTCCGGAAAGACGAAGATCTCTGATTTAGCACTGTACTGAATTTGGGCCAGGGTCACCCCCACCAAAAGATAAAAGTAACTTTTGCGGCGTAAAGGGCTTCTGCCCTGATGTTCTTCATCCTGGGATTTTAATACTGACCCATTAACCGGACAGAAATCATCCGAATATTTTATTTAACTTCGCCGCACGCTACGTGAAATCTGACGTACTCACCCCTCCGATTTTCTTCAGATTTCGCGTAGCGCAACCTGAGCGAAAACCACTCGAAAAGCAACTTTTGGACTGATTTAGAAGCCGGGTACCCCTTTTATGGTTATTAACATAAAGTTAACACATGGAATAAACGTTATTATTCTAATTGTAAATAGAATGTTGCATACCTCTTGATGCGGTGGAAAAATGAGCACACTTCTATTTATTCCTGAATCCTCACATTTTTATTGTTTTTATAGCAACATATTGAAACCTCGTTTTATTTATTATGTGTCAATTTTATAATTAATTGCTGTTATTTTATCGATGTTGATATTTAACATTGTAACTATATCAAAAGGCATTAAATCATATTCATCTAAATGTGACAGTGTCACGTTTTATGCATCTGGCGAGACCCCTTTCCCGTGAAAAGAAGTTCACTCCCATAATGAAACCTGGGCTTCTTATTTGCAGATCGTATGTGGATGTCTTTAGGTAGCAGGAAGGAAAGTGATGCAAGCATGATAGGATGACAAACCGGCAAAGGGGCTGCTACTGCTCCATATTCAACAAACCACCCCTGGTTAGTTGAATCCTTTGCCGGTTTTGCTGACAATACCAGACAGGCAAACTTTTTCCATCAGATTTTCTAGTCAACTTGTTACATTCATAGTTTTTTTCATAATTGGATGCCCTCGCAGGGCTACTACGGTTTTCAAGCCTTTCGTGCATCAGTTAAAAAAAACAGCTAAATAACGATTTTGCGCTTACAAAGGGAAAATCATCCTCAGGCTCACAGTACTATAAAAGTATCAATAATCAGGAGCCATACTATGACTATCCTAAAAGTACATTATTCACCAACTGACGGAATCCCTTTGAACACCCTTTATTTGAAGGAAACTTCAACCACTGAGCGTTCAGGTTCAGTGTTGGGTGGCGGCATATCGGGAGACTCTGTTATTCTGGGAGGCGGAGGTTATGCCGGTTCGGAAATACAGAAAACGACTCGCTCTACTGTCTTTGCACCACCTGATGAAGTTACTGCTGAGCCTGACAACTCAAAAATGTTAACCCGGATCTCGTTCGTAATTGTTGGGATGATTGTACTTGTATTTATTACTTTAATAACAAATGGCATTGTTGATAGCTTTGCCGTAAATTTATCTCAAACTACCGCCTCGTTACTGGAAAACGCCCCCTTCTTTATTATCGCACTATCTGTATTTTGTTCTTTACTTGTAATAGGATTGACAGAACATGATTACACTCCTGTATTAGAAGAGCACAAACGAAATGAAGAGCGTTTGTCTGTATACCACAGACTACGGTATGTTGAAGCTGATAATGTTGTTTTTGACCCTAAATCGATGATCGGATGTTACGCAGAGAGAAAGTTCATTACTCTACTTGTTGAAAGCTGTATCTCTAAGAAATAACCTTGTTTTCTTTCACTAAGCCTTTCATGAAAGGCTTAGTAAGTTTTAATCCTCCCTTCGCTAACCGTTTCTATAGGTTTAGTGATTAAGAAAATACTGGAAAGTTACTTTCTCATGCTTGAAGTCGAATCCAAAAATATTAACTATTTTTGACAATAATTAAATATGACGATTATACCAATTGTGACTGGCGAGAAAAATAATTACTGATAATATGTCTTTATGTGCTGCCTATTCTCTAAGGATGGTAATTTATGACATTATCCTCGCTTGTCCCGATTAACCCTTTCCAACGATGTGCAATGGCTTCTATTGCTTCTGTAGAGAATCGCAGATCTTTGGGACGGAAAACAGGTGAGCTGGCCTACGTCAAAGCCTTTTTTAAAGAGCTTACAGGTAAAGCTCAAATTACCTCGAATGACTTGAGAAAAGTCGATGCGAGTTACGATCCATTTGTTCGTGGAGAAGCAACAAAATTTGAGTACCTTCGGGCTATCGATATTCTGATTGAATCTCGTGGAGAGCGTTTTATTCTACCCCTTTCATGGTCTCTGGCAGTCTCAATGTTTCCAGGGTTACAGAACCGGGATTTACAGCGACGCAAACACCGTGACCGGATTCATGACCAAAGGGTGGAGCGCCTGACAAAGAATGAGTCTAACTTGTTGAATCATCAACTAGAACTTAACGTTTCAAAATCCAGACTTTACCTGTCTTTCTGTCTTCCTGGTCAACATAAACGCTGGTTAGAGGAGTGGCGAAACGATATCCATGGACAAGGACTTACAACGAATGATATTTACCTGCTGATTAACGACTGGTGGTCATCATTCTGGATCACTTCATACAGAAAGGACTATATCTGGTGTTACACACTGACTGAATTGCTGGACGAGATTGATTATGTTCTTAGCACTATTACAATTATGGAGTTTAACGTCTGTTTTTCGGCACTACCATTATCCCTTATATATAAAGCTGGATAGAATACAAAGCTTCAATCAGAAAATAGTTAAATTTGTTAGCACAGTATTTCTTGCTTATTTTCATAGCTTTTTTTGTGCCACAATGGGTTTGCATATTATCATTCAGAATTTATGAACCTGACTTTGATTATTATTGCTCCAGGTGAAAATACCCCCTTGATGGGCTGACTTTGTTTAGTATGATGGTCTTACTCCCAATCGACCGTACTCACCTATAACAGATATGAGGTTTATCATGGCTGACTATTATTCAGAATGCGCTTGTCTTATTGAAGCAAATCCTACTCAAACTGCTATATTACTTGAAGCAATGAATGAATTGTTTGAACCTGACGATAATTTTATTCAAAAACTCATTTCATGTGATAACACAAACGACCTTTCAGAAATGGAGATTATTGTACGTCACTGTGTGCTAAACCACCCAGACAGAACTGTTGCTAATATTCCTGAAGACCTGGACTGGCATTTTGACGGGGATAAATGCCCTGAAGGTTTTCTTATTAACAGTGATCTCGGCGATTTCAATTCTGAACATGCTGCGCTGTTTGCTCAGGCGGCACTTATTGCATTTGACAGAAACGAATTGATAGAGTTCAAAATTGCTTTTACATGCAGTAACTCTAAAAGGCCTGACGGGTTTGGAGGCGCTGCTTGTGTCGTGAGCAAGGATTATATCAGATGGACAGGTCTTCACAATTTTCTGGAGGCTGAACGAACAGCTTTCGCTGAGAAGATGAATTACTTCTTTTGTGAATTTACAGAGGTCGTCGGTGAACTTGAGTATCCAGTATCGTTTATATTGCGTTGTCCGGACAGCGTTAATGCAGCGCATAGATATGATGAGATTCAGCTAAACTATCGCGATGGTGGGGAAATAGATTCCGAAGGAGGGATACAATTTAGTTGTGGCTCTGCCATTAAAAAATCCAGTATGAAACCAATCACTCCGGATGAGTTCCGGGTGATGAAATCGTACCTGAACGTCCTGTGATTTTCCTTTGGTCTGGGCATTCTCCCGCTACTCTTCTGTACAGATCCGTCTATTTTGTGAGGCATTATGACAAAGCAAATATTACCTAATGAACTGGCTGAAATCGTCACCGGTCTTCTTATTAAACCTGAACTGCTGGGTGAGCTTGACTCTCGTGAGGCGCACCAGGCCTTCATGCTGGATATAGGGCGGGTAATTGCTGATCACTGTGGTGGAAGGATCAACGGCATTACGGATGGCGATGTCGCAAAGCCCTATCTTTCAGACATTGAGTGTACCCCCACTCTCCACATTGAACCCGATGACCGCCTGTCTTCGACTGAACGTAACGTATGGTCAAATTATCATGTTGAAGCCTGGGCAGACGAGGGACAGGAAACTATCCTCGACACGGCAATCCGAAACTCTGACAGAGCAGCCCTGCAAACTCTGCTTATTGTCGCCGCACAAAAAGAATCTGTCGGTTCTCCTGTTATTAAACGAATGACGGACTGGCGTATCCCTGAAGGTTAACCGGTTTGTCCTGATGCGGATTGCAGAATTCATACGGCCACCTACCATCTTGATAACCAGAATTCAATCGAGAGTGGTGGCTGGATAGGCAGCGGTGAGTGCATACCGGTTAAAATCACCGGCAGTCTAACCCGGATGAATATCATCGTGGTGCTCTGTCTGAACAACATCGCCCGGACAGTGACAGGCTATTACCCACTGATTAATGCCAGAAACATTTGTGAGTTTTTTATCGCCATCCGGCAGATTCATCTGGTCAGGCATAAGGTGTATCTTATAACGGACCGTGCGCCGTATCACCAGGCCTCACTGGTACAGGACTGGTCAGTGGTGATGAATGAGCATACGCGGAACAACCAGTATTTCGCCACATCGAAGGACTTCCTGCAGGTGAACAACGGATTTTTCAGCGATATCCTGCCAGAGATAGCGGGGAAACGGGATAGTCACATTAACGATATTTTTTAGAAAGTCAGTCCAACATCATCAGGCTGATTGGGTATACTTCAAGCGCCTTGGCGTGCTGCTTGGGCAAAAAAACATACGATAAAAGCCGAACGGCGACCTAATGGTGCAGACTGAGATGGCGCATAAAAATCAGCCATTCCGTTACTTCGGTACTGGCTCCGGAATTTAACCATTATTTCTCAGGTTATCCTGCAACATCATTTTATCCAGAAGTTTTCTCAGCAAATAGCTGAAATGAGATCGCAGTGTAACGGGACACACTTTGACCACACATAGCAGGAATAAATCATGTTACGCGGAAAAGAAAAAAAACAAGCATTAGAAAGCCTTTCCAAAGCCAGAACGGGTTATGAATCTCAGGCAATGGATACCCAGAATGCCATCACTGACCTGTTTTTACTGCGTCAGAAATGCAGCAAAGACCTGATTGCCCGTTGCGAGCACTTCGTCAACCGTCTGGCGAACACGCCAAAAGAGTTCGATAAATCCTGGGGTGAGCTGAGAGCAGAAATTGCTGAGTTCGACGATGTGGTCGAAAAGCTGGAAGAAGAGTATCGCGCCTCTCACGTGGGTAAAGGCACCGCTGCGGCGGGTGTTGCCGTGGGTGCAGGTGTGGCGGCGTTTGCCCCGACTGCTGCACTGGCGATTGCAACTACCTTCGGCACGGCCTCTACAGGAACAGCAATCGCCACACTGAGCGGTGCTGCGGCAACCAATGCCGCCCTGGCTTGGCTGGGTGGTGGTGCTCTCGCGGCTGGAGGCGGCGGGATGTCTGCGGGAAGTGCCCTGCTGGCGCTTGCAGGCCCGGTCGGCTGGGGGATCGGCGCGGTTGGTATCGCAGGCGGAACCTTACTGGCACGTCGTAAAAACGGCAAAATAATCGATCTGGCTCAGACCGAAGAGCGTGAAGTAAGTTTGCAAACCTCAAAACTGCGCATAGTGGGACGTAGCGCGGAGGAGCTGAAGGTGATGACCTCCGAGCATTATCAGGGTACTGAAGGCATTGTGGATGAACTGGAAAAAAACGCGCCGCACGATTACACCAAATTCAATGCGCATCAGAAAGCGCAGCTAGGTGCATTGGTAAACCATATCAATGCCTTGTCAAAACTGATTAACAAGAAAATCCAGTGATGGACGGAATGAAAAGTCATACTCCGGTGGTGGATCAGCTCATCGGTAGTGCGGTAAATGCCCTCAACCAGGCGCGTATTGACGATGAGTTTTTAAAACTCTCTCAGCAAGATATTGCGTTTGATCTGGCTCGTGAACAGATGCAGAAGGTGCGTGACTTTATCGCCTCTCCTGGCAATATTATCGGCAGCATGAGTACCAAACATGGCGAGATAGCCGAGCAAGTTGAGGTGGCCTTACGGAATTCAGAGCAGGCCATTGAAGAGGGGCTACAAGATGCTTCCACTTTTCGCGCCACGTTTGAGGGAGTCGGCCGCTTCGCACGGGCGGATTATCTGATTGATGGCGTTGAGGTTCAGTCCAAATTCATTAACGGCACCAACAATAACCTGATGCATGTCCTGAAGCACATGCATGACTACCCCAGTTTCGGCAAAGATGGGGCGTTCTACCATATTCCGAAAGATACTTGGCAGGAGATCCAAGACATTCTCGACGGCAAACCCGTTGAAGGACTCAAATCGACCACGATTGAGGCGATTAAAGCAAAAGTCGCTGAAATTGAGAGGGAAACACAGCGGCCTTTTGCTGAAGTGGTGCGTCCGGGCATCTCTGATTATAAAGATGTCCAGCTGGGGAAAATCAACGAGACGCTCGACAAGCACGATCAGGAACTTGCCAGTCAAAACGACGCGAAACGAACTCAAATCATCGGTGACCATCAGCCGTCACTGGCCGAAGGAATGCGCGCTACGGCGATGGGAGCCGCTGTGGGTGGGGCTTTCGCGCTCGGAACCGGGATATACCTCAAATACCGCGACGGTAAAAATATCTTTCGCGGAGATTTTGATGCCCAGGACTGGCAGGACGTTGGGCTGAATTCGCTGAAAGGCGCAGCTGTCGGTGGCGTATCAGCCGGGGCGATTTATACCCTGACCAACTGCGCGTCGATTGGCGCCCCTTTTGCAAGTGCACTGGTCACCGCGACCAAAGGTGTGGCAAGCCTTGCTCTCTCTTATCAGCGCGGGGAGATTGACCTGGATGAGTTCACCAATCTCGGGCTTATTATCTGCGCAGAGTCAGCCATTGTTGGTGCCATGACCGTAGCAGGACAGGCCTTAATCCCTGTGCCGGTACTGGGGGCGCTCATTGGCTCGATTTCCGGTAAGTTTATGGTCACCGTGGCCAAAAGCCTTGACGGTAAAGCACGTCATGCGTTGCAGGCACGTATGGATGAGTTTGCCCGCCGGTTAAATGCTCTCGAGCAACAGGTGCTTAATCGTATCTTGTCCGAATTTGCCGCCCTCGGAGAACTGACGGCAGCTGCCTTTAATGTCGATAATAACCTTAAGTTGCTGGAAGCAAGTATCACACTTGCACAAGCGCATGGCGTTGAAAAAGACAAAATTATTAAAAATGCGGATGATCTGGATGCGTTTATGACGGCCTGATGTCGGGATAAATGTGTTTAAGATTAAACCAGCCCCGTTTGCAAGAATGGGGCTGTTTTATTTATATATTTTACCTAAGTAACTTCTTGATGGATGATAGATGTACTCCAACAACTGCCATCATGCCGCACCATGGGCACAGGCTCCAGCAACTTGTAGTACCATCTGTATAGGTATGACTACAGAGGTCTGAACTTTATACTTGTGAAGGAACAGTAATAAATTGTCCTCTCTCAATCTAGAGCCTGAGGTTATCGCATCAGATATTACTGAGCAAACAATCTCGAAAAAGTTACTTTTTTCTCAGAAGGTGCCTGGACCCCTGCCCTTCATTTTGACGCGAGCAGGATGTCAGCACCTTACGTGCGGTTACTGTTATTCGCGTCCTGGTGGTATAGTGCAGCGGCTGGCAGAAGTAACCTACTATCCAACGGAATAAGATCACGATGAACGTCATTCAGCCCCGCATGCTCTCTGTATTTGATTTTGACGGTACGTTAACGCGGCATGATAGCTTTATCCCTTTTCTGCGGTTTGCCTTTGGCAATCGGGCGTTTTCGCGACGTATCGTCAGCATGGCTCTACCCACGTTACGCTGTATGCGTAAGCAGATGACGCGTGATGAGCTTAAAGAAACGCTCATTACAACTTTTCTTACTGGTGTTGAGGAAAAGTGGGTGTCTTCTAAAGCAGAGGAATTCTGTCAGCTCTACTGGCATCGCCTCATGCGCCCGGCAGGTTTGATTGCTGTGGCGAATGAAGTCACTTCCGGCGCGATCGTCACCTTATGTTCTGCGTCGCCGGAAATTGTACTCAGACCCTTTGCCGAAAAACTTAGGATCAAACTGATTGGTACACAATTAGAGACAAAAGACGGCATTCTGACCGGCAGAATCAGTGGTCATAATTGCAGGTGCTCACAGAAAATTATCCGGCTTGAAAAAGAATATGGACCTCTGACTGACTATCATCTTCGCGCATGGGGTGATACGCGGGGAGATTATGAACTCCTTTCCGCAGCGACTGAGGCTCACTGGCGTCACTTCCATCAAGGTTTCCGTCGTAAGCTACCGTCGAAGCTAATCATCAGATAAAAATTGCCCTTTATCGTTCTGGAAATTTTTCTTTACATAAAGGCAATATATATTCTACATTTGGCCACTGTAACTGGTATAAAAATGTGTGCATCCTGGTAAATCGGTAGCTCGAGCATTTAGGTATGCTTCAACCTGTTACCATTGGAATACCTACTTTCAACCCGCTTTTCCGAGCGGGTTTTTTTAACCCTACCCATGTGTTCCTGCGTAAAACATACTGGGTGAAGTTGACTTTCAGGGATCACATCTGCATATCGCCCTTTTTAGCTCTGTATACTTTGGAGAGGAAGCACTACGGTTGTCGTCAATGCAGCAGGGCTATCGCCCCTTACCGGGGCGGAGACTCACAGAATGGTATAGTTCATTGGCAAGGCTGAATTGTTCTAAACTCACGGCTGGCTCTCAGTCCAGTCAAACTCAAGTTGTTTAGCGGTTAATAATGCCAGTTCCCTGCTTTTAAACCGCTCAACTAAATGCAGACTCATATCTATACCAGCTGAAATTCCTGCCGAAGTCACGATTTCGTCCTCATCAACCCATCGCACCCCTTCTTTTACAGAAAGCCAAGGGAACATAGCACGTAAATCTGTCACATCTTCCCAGTGCGTTGTAGCCGATTTTCCCTCCATGACCCCGGCGGCTGCAAGTAAAAATGCACCTGTACATACCGATGCGGCTATCGTCGTGGTTAATGCTTGCTTAGCAATCCACTCAAGCACGTTTTGCTTAACAAGTTCAGCGCTTACGACCCCACCCGGAACAATCAGACAATCTATTACCGGGTGTTTATCCATTGTAAAATCAGGATCTATTTTCAGTCCAGCCCTTGCACGAACAGGGCTTAACGACTCACCTACTGTAAAAACATTAAATAGTGGAGTATCACCCCGGTTAACTCTGGTGGCACAGGTAAATACTTCATATGGGCCTGCAAAATCTAGAACTTCGACATTATCAAAAATATATATTCCAACCTGTATAGTCATGATCAGATTCCTTCATGATTCAGAATATCAGGACAATCAGAATGACACCAAATTACGTTCCCGTAAAATAACGCTGAATAATTTGTTACTTAAAGTCAACTCAGCCCGAGCTGAGTTATCCGATCAATTTCCCAATACCCCAAATTACAAAACGATTATGGTATGTGATTTTCACGCAATACCCGCTACTTTTGCCTGCTCCAGCCAGTCTTTAAATTCTCCCAGTAGTTGCTCGTATAGCACCTCATCCTTTACTGTTGCGAAGTTATCGATGGCAAAGAAGTTACTGTTGTCTACCCGGCGGTCGCTAAATGTGTCCAGCTTCTCCAGAATGCCATAATTTGAACCGCCCAGCCCCACGAACTTCCAGAAAATAGGATAGTTGGCTGAACGGCGGATAGCCTCTTTAATATCTCGTGTTTTGCTGATCCCGCCATCTGTAATAAACACAACAAAGACGGGTAAGGTGCTGTCCTTGAAATAATCGATAACCTCATTCATGACTGGCGGCTCATTGTTCGTCCCGCCAAGGCCGGGAAGGATTTCCCAGGCCGATCGTTTACCCGTGTTCTGTATGGCAGCAATGTATCCGTCAAGATTGTCCAGTGTGACGTCAGGGTATTTCTTGTGACGCTCAGCAAAGCCCCATACATCCATCGTGCCGTCATCGTCGAACTGGACAGACAGGACAGCTATACGGTCAAGAACGGCCTGTACATGCCCTTTTTTAAACTGGCCGGTCATAGAGCCTGAGGCATCGAGAACAAAAGCGACTCGTGCTTCAACGGTATCCAGTTTGTGTTTTGCCAGCGAAATACTGGCTTTCTTAGCCAGGCTGATAAGCGCAGGCGCTTTACCTTCGAGTTTCTTTTCAAGGCTGATCCGGGCTGGTTGCGGTACAACTTCTGCTGCAGGCTCCACGTCCACACCATAGCTGACTGCCAGAGGCTCAAGCCCGCCATTAAATCCCTGCCCAAGCGCCCTGAGCTTCCAGTTGCCCTGGTATCGGTAAACTTCCCCCATAATTACTGCCTTTTCTGTGCGGCCATTGAGATCGACAAAAAAGGTGGCCTGACTTTCAGCAGAAAGTTTCAGTTGCGCGAGGCCGCTTATTGTATCACTGCCATCTATCACCATAGTGATTGCAATCCTCTGAATCGTATCCGGGATCTGGTCAAGCGCAAAATGAACGACTGCGTGCTGGTGACCGGGGTTGAGTTTCACACTGCCACCGGCAGCACTGAGATTGTTGTAAAAGATAAAATCGGCATCGCCTGTCACTTTTCCCTCAGCATTCAGCATAAACAGGCACGTCTCAGGGGTACTGTGAAATCCAGGACTGGGGGGATAATCAAGCCGGAGAGTCAGTGTAGCTGTGTGAAGCGGAATGTTCTGTCCTGATTGTAATTGCATTTAGGCTCCTTGTTGACGGGTAAAGGGATCACTCAGCGGGTAGAAAAAACCCCGGACAGGCCGGGGTTTGGTTTTACTGGTTTATCAGATGTTGATGCCGTGCTGGGTTGCCAGCGCAGCCAGGCCACCAGCAAAGCCCTGTCCTACAGCCTTAAACTTCCATTCCGCGCCATGGCGATACAGTTCACCGAGAATCATTGCGGTTTCAGTAGAGGCATCTTCTGACAGGTCAAAGCGTGCAATCTCGGAGCCGTTATCGTTGTTCACCACACGCATAAAGCTGTTACTGACCATGCCGAAATTTTGCTTACGGCTGTCTGCTTCATGAATGGTGACTGCGAATACGAGTTTCTTAACGTCTGCGGCGACTTTTGTCAGATCAATTTTGACCTGCTCATCGTCACCGTCGCCTTCACCAGTACGGTTGTCTCCCTGATGCTGTACTGCGCCATCCGGGCTGGTGGTGTTGTTATAAAATACGAAATGCGAATCGGACAGCACTTTGCCGTTTTCGTCAACAAGGAATACTGATGCATCCAGATCAAATGCCTGACCATCTGTGACGCGTGCATCCCAGCCCAGGCCAACCAGAGCAACATTCATGCTCGGGGCTTCTTTAGTCAGAGAAACATTACCGCCTTTAACGAGAGAAACAGCCATTTTTTGCTCCTGCTAATCGTAGAAATCGTGTCTTAGATATCGGGGGTATCCCCCCAGAAGGATTTGGGTAAGAAAGTTACTTTTTTTATCAGGACGCGTTGATGCCGTACTGAGCGCACACAGAAGCCAACCCACCAGCATAACCCTGGCCAACCGCACGGAATTTCCATTCTCCGCTGTGACGATACAGCTCACCAAACAGCATGGCTGTTTCAGTAGAAGCGTCTTCTGTCAGATCGTAGCGAGCAACTTCAGTCTGATTGTCATCATTCACCAGACGGATAAATGCGCCGGAAACCTGGCCAAAGCTCTGGCGACGAGCCTGAGCATCATGGATAGTGACAACGAAAATAATTTTGTCGACATCCCCCGGTACCGCGTCCAGTTTGATTTTGAGGGATTCATCGTCGCCATCACCTTCACCGGTACGGTTATCACCGGTATGAGTAACGGAACCATCAGCAGATTTCAGGTTGTTATAGAAAATAAAATCTGCATCGCCACGAACCTTGCCATTGGCTGCCAGCAGAAATGCTGAGGCATCGAGGTCAAAGTCCTGACCGTCCGTAGAGCGGGCATCCCAGCCAAGGCCAACCAGGACATTTTTCATGCTTGGCGCAGTTTTGCTCAGGGAAACGTTGCCGCCTTTAGATAGTGAAACGCTCATCTATTTATCCTCTTTCGTTAATCATTAATCAGCTGAGATCAGCTTTCTTTGTTTTCAGCTTCCGGCTTTTCCGGAAAGATGACACTGGCCAGAATACCAAGAGCCAGTACACCCAGTACGACATACAGGCTGGTGGTCGCAGACAGGCTGTAACCATGGTGCCAGATGTGATCAGTAGCGTTCAGACCCAGTTTAAACGCAATGAAGAACAGCAGGACGATAACAGCTTTCTCCAGCTGGGACAGATACTGTTTCAGGGCTTCCAGTACAAAATACAGAGTACGCAGGCCCAGTATTGCGAACATCATGGCGCTATAGACAATCAGTGGTTCACGACTGACTGCAATAATTGCCGGGACTGAGTCAAAGGCAAACATCACGTCAGAGAGTTCCACTACAGCCACACATAACATCAATGGGGTGGCGTAAAGCGCCGCCTTTTTCAATCGCCCTACAGATACGTCTTTGTTTTCTGGCTTAGCCAGTTCGGCATCCACTTCTTTTTGGGTCAGCAGGAATGCATGTCCAGACAGTTTCGGCCAAATCGGGAAGAAACGTTTAACCAGACGATAAGCAAGGTGCTGAGAATAATCCTCAATTTCGTCATCATCTCCACCGCCTTTCAGCATCATGACTGCTGTCCAGGCAACAACTATGGCAAAAAGCAGCTCGACATAAGGCCCAAGGCTAAGCAGACCGGTACCGATCGCAACGAAAATTCCCCTGAAGACGATAGCGCCAATGATCCCCCAATACAGAACCCGGTGACGGTAACGGTCTGGTACAGAGAACCATGAGAAAATCGCCATCATGACAAACAGGTTATCAACTGACAGCACCTTCTCAAGGGCATACCCCGTGACAAACAGGCTGGCAACCTCGGCACCGTGATGCACATACAGGAAACCGGCAAATGCCATCGCGACCACTACCCAGAAAACGGACCATAAGGCCGCGCTTTTGAGGGAAATTGGCTTGTCATGTCGGTGCATGAACAGGTCAATAAAGATGGCACCGACCGACAGTGCAACAAAGACTGTCACTGTTTCAGCCGGGAAACCGATGTGAGTGGAAACCATATCGTACCTTTATCCGTTGTTAATCAGAGGCCAAATTCAGCCGGGTCAAAACCCAGTGAACGGGCAATTTCGCGGACAGCACTCTTCTCATCATCATCGAAGTTGCCATCACTTTTCGCGACAGCAATACCGACACGAAGAGCAAGCTGGGCTGCCTCAGGCTGGTCTTTCAGGGCGAGGATATACTTCATCGTTTCGCCTTTCCCGATTTCCAGGTCAAAGTCGAAGCTGGTCACTAGTTTGTTAAAAAACTCGATAACTTCTGCTGTCTCGAAGACTTTCAGCTCTTCTGATGAACGCAGAAATCCAATCATCTTCTGTTTTTCTTCTGAGCTAACGCCGTCACTGGCAACTGCGATACGGGCGCATACCGCGACGGTACCCTGCATAAATTTCTTGTTTTTGTAACGGCCTACCTGGCGGGTCAATTCCTCACGACCCGAGGTCAAAGCCCCTTTTACTTTGTCGAAAAAACTCATTCTCATACCCTCATCATTGCGTTTATTTGGAACCTCTGGACCAGCGAAACCCCCAGCCAAAAGCGCGGTCCATTTCCTCCTGGCCTCTGAAGTACTGGTTAATACGTTCCACACGAATGGAACCGTTCTCGTTGACCAGGCGGGCAATCGCACAAAGCGTACGTTTGTTATCCCCTTCAGTCAGACGCGTTTCAATCGGTGGTTGCTCCGGAACATGTAATGTCACCACGCCATCGGTTTTGTCCCAACTGGGCACGCCCTGATAGATAAAGGCATAAATCAGTACCTGGCGGATTTCTTTCCATTCGCGGCCATTAATGTGTAGCCATTCCCCATCCAGAGCCTCGCCGGTACGATCATCACCCTGCAGTTGAACATATGGCTCAGAGTGATAGTTACCAAAAGCATTACCGAGTGCCTGAACAACTGACTTATAGCCATCTGCGAGTTCAACGAATGCGCCAAGATCCAGGTCAATCGCTTTGTTCGAACTAAACATACCACCCAGCAAGCCCCCTGAACCCGAGCCACGATGCCAGTTCAGGTTGATGCGGATTTCACCAAAATTGTCTTTTTTGGCAAGGCTGATGGCGGGCTTTTCTTTGGTTAGAGAAACTTTACTGAGGCTAACTTTGGGCGGAGCCGGAGGCGCTGGTGGCGGAGTGACTGGAGCAGGTTCATCCGCGACGTTGACGCCATAATATTCAGCGAGAGGTTTCAGGCCGCCATTGAAGCCCTGGGCGATAAAACGAAATTTCCAGTCACCATTCCGGCGATAGACTTCACCGAGGATCAGAGCAGCTTCCTGACGGCCACTCAGGTCTACCTGACCGCTGACCAGTGAGGTATTGCCACTTTCAATTTGTATGGACAAATGATTCAGGGAAGAAACTGTATGGCTGCCGTCACAGGTCACTGTGAACGCGACTTTCTGTACGTCGGGCTTGAGGCGAGACAGATCAACGATAAAAATGTTATTGGTCCCTTCAGTACTGAAACTAACGGAACCATCTTCATTACGGGGTTGCCCGTAAAAGATCATATCGCTGTCACCCCGAACTTTTCCATCAGCGAATAATCGAAACGCCGAGGCATCAACAGGACCACCAGCAATGACTCTAACGCGGAGTTCCTGAGCAGGTACGGGGGCATTGCCCCCCGGTGTCAGATTCATGCTTTTACCACCGTACTGATGATATCGCGCTGCATATCGTCGATTGTGCGGCCACCGCTTGCTTTACCGTGGGCGGTAAAGTCCCAGTGGCCGTTGTTGCGCCTCAGGGAAGCGATAATGATACCGGTATGCGGGCCTTGTTCTGTCAGCTGATAGCGGGCCAGTTCTTTATTGGTCTGATCCACGACGCGGCAGAAGGCGTTATCCACGTCGTTGAAGGACTGTCCACGGAAACTATTCACAGTAAAAGCGAGGTATTCAACATTTGCCGGCAATTTTAAGAGGTTGACGTGAATGATTTCATCATCGCCATCCCCCTCACCTGTCAGGTTATCGCCGGAGTGGACGACAGAACCACAGCTGGATTTCAGTTTACGAAACCAGATGGTGTCAATTTTATTACCTGCCACATCCAGAAGAACGCAACCTGCATCCAGGTCTATGGAATCATTGCCACCAAAAATGCTGCCAAATAACCCCTTTTTCTTTATAGGATCCCAACCTAGTCCGAACTGAAGCTGGCTGAGAGCGGTGGATTGTTTGCTGAGTGATACCGTCTGGTTTTTACTTAAAGAAACCATATTCATTCCTTAAAAGGTATTGACTGATGTTTTTTAAAATTCATATTCAGTGAAGCTACATCGAAATCATATCATGACAAAGTTCACTCGCAAGATAAAAACTGGTAGGTTCTCATAATTTACGTTTCATTACATTGTGAATAACGATTGTGCTCTTATTTATGTTGTTGATATATATGTATTTTACTATGCCGTTGAGAAATCCAAAAACAACCAGAGTTTATCATATTATGATTGACACTGTGCGCGGGTGTTCTTAGACTTAAGTATCATAAAACAACTATCCTCTCATCAGGCGACAATAATAAAACATGGCTAAGAAAATTTGGTTTATGGAAGGATTATCTTCCCAGCGAGACATTGTTTTTGGGGTTAAATCATTTGCGGAAAAGAAAAATCAGAATATTGATGTCTTTTCGTCTCATCGCAATGAAAGAAATGAGATCTTGTCAGTCTCTGACTTTTCAATGATCGAACCAAAAAGTGAAGAAGAACGTCTTTCATTTATTCATTCAATTACGAGCGCTCATGGTATAAATGCGATACATACCGGTCGCAACTGTAAATGGTTTGAAAGCCACCGGGAAAACATCCAACGTTCTGGTGTCCACCTGACTACCGGGTCAACGGGTACCCACTGGTTTGAATTAGCCGACGAAAAAGTTACTTTTTCCGAGTTTATGGAAAAAAATGGACTTCCGGTTGTCCCGTCGGTTCGGGTAAAAAATGTAGACGAGCTTCGTACCCTGCTGAGTCATCCCCCTTTCCCTTCTGATTGCCTCTGCATTAAACCTGTGACAGGCATTTATGGCATGGGATTCTGGCGTTTTGATGACAATGTTTCCCCGGTAGCTTTTCTCAACAATCCTGATAGTCGTGTTATCCAACCATCACAATACCTGGCTGCTCATGCCCGTATGGACGGCTTTACTCCACAAGTACTGATGCCCTATTTACCCGGACCAGAATACTCTGTGGATATGGTGGTAAGTCAAGGCACGGTCCTGGCCGCTATCGGGCGGCGTAAGGAAGGTGTGCTTCAGTATCTGGAGAATGAAGGGGAAGCGATTGAACTTGCCATCAACTGCGCCCGCCTAATGAACGCAGACGGCATGGTCAATGTACAGACTCGCCATAATGCCGAAGGAAAACCACTATTGCTGGAAATTAACATGCGGCCATCAGGTGGTATCGGTTATACGCAGCACAGTGGCGTGAATCTGCCGGGTCTGTATGCCTTCCATACACTTGGGCTGATGGATGATGATCAGGTCAGGCAGTCAGCAAAAACTGATTTTTCACCTGCAGTCGTCCGCTCTGTCACCGATGTTATTCTCTATCCGGCATCATTGACCAACAGAATCGATTAATGGAGACAGATATGTCAGCAATTGATGGTAATTTCGTTTATCAAAAGACATTATCCTGTGGTCGGATTGAGGTAAGCAGCGAGGAAACCGATTATCCTCTTACTGATCTCTTTGATATCGCCGAACGGCGGAATCCAAAACGCTCATTTCTGTTTGTCAGTAAAGTGCTGGGTCGACATATTCCTGTCTCTCCTCTGGTCATGCGCAATGTTTATACACAGCTGGCGGAGAAGTTTCCCGGGACTCTGGACGGGCCGGTGGTATTTATCGGGATGGCTGAGACGGCTGTCGGCCTCGGGGCGGGGGTGTTTGATGAGGTGCGTAAACATCACCCTGACTGTGTTTATCTGACATCAACCCGCCATCCGGTCGATGCCGAACTGTTGTGCGAGTTTAAAGAAGAACACAGCCATGCCACAGACCACCTGATCTACTATCCAGTTTCTGCGGCCATGCGGCAAACTGTAGCGGAGGCACAAACATTAGTGCTCGTGGATGATGAAGCCACGACGGGAAAAACGTTCCTCAATCTTCTCGCCTCATTACGTGCATCGGGTGCACTCCGGAAGGTACGACGGGTTATTGCTGTCACGCTGACTGACTGGAGCGGAGAAGCCCTCAGTCAGAACAGCCCCCTGCCCCTACATACAGTATCGCTCATCTCCGGCAACTGGCGCTGGACACCCGAACCGGATGCCCCGGTTCCTGTCATGCCCCAGGTAAATGTGACCTCCAGAGGGAACGTCCCGATCACCGGCAAACAATCCTGGGGGCGACTCGGGATGCAGATACCGGCGAGTGACCTGGGTCTCCAGGTTCAGGTTTCGCACGGTGAAAACATTCTGGTACTGGGCACCGGTGAATTTGTCTGGGAGCCGTTCCTGCTGGCTGAGCGAATTGAAGCGGCAGGTGCTCAGGTCGTGTTCAGTTCGACGACCCGCTCACCGATTTCCACTGGTTATGCTATCCAGTCCGCCATTGCTTTCAGCGATAACTACGGACTGGGTATTCCAAATTATGTCTATAACGTTGCTCATCAGCAGTTTGACCGGATCCTGATTTGTTGCGAAACGCCAGCTTCCAGCGTGGACCCCCGGCTGCTTGAGGCGCTTTCCGCTGTCGCTCCCACCGTAGAGGTGATTACCTATGAATAAGCCCGTCGTCTTCAGCGACCTCGATGACACCCTGTTCCAGACCCGCCGAAAAATGGTTGATGAACTTGCCCTTGAACCGTTCCGCACCGGCGCACTGGATCGCAGCCTCACGCCTCGCAGCTTTATGACCGAAGAGCAGGCCATGCTGGTGGACTGGTTGCTGGAACATGCGGACCTCATTCCGGTGACGGCCAGAGGTACGGAAGAAATCAGTCGGGTACAGATCCCCTTCCGTTCCTGGGCCGTGACCACTCATGGTGCGGTGATCCTTCGTCCAGATGGTACCCCAGACAGCGACTGGAAAGCCCATATGCTGGAGTGCCTGTCCTCCTACGCCGACCGCTTAACGTCAATGCAACATATCATCACCGAGCTCATGGATGCACGAGGCATTAATGCCTGGGCACGCCTCAACTACGAATATGAGGGTACTCCGGTGTATCTGGTCATGAAGCATCGCGATAGCACCAAGCTTGATGAACTGAATGCTGTCGGGGATGAGATCGAGCGCGTTTTTTCGACCGAAGGGTTTTACATCCACCGTAACAGCAACAACATTGCCTGGTTACCCTGCCCGGTAGAAAAAGGGCTGGCCGTTTCATGGTTGCTGGAGAAACTGCGTCAGGAGCGCGGGGTTTTCCCGGTGATGGGGCTGGGTGACAGCCTGAGCGACCATCGGTTCATGAAACTCTGCAGCTGGTTTGGTCTTCCACGCCAGAGTCAGTTTGCCGAGGCCATATCACAGCATATTTTTGGAGAGCAATAAGATGTCGCATTTTGCCCCGTTTTTTGGTTCCTATAAACCGGACGATGTTCACTTTTTGCTGAAACCCATTGTCATGGAGATGACACCGGTTGACCTGAAGGAAGAACTGATTCAGTCAGGAAAAATGCATTATTCCGACATGTTAAGCCAGGAACCAGAGCCTACCCGCTGGCACCTGGATCTTTTCACCCGTGCGCTTGACTCGGGAGCTGCACGTCTGGCACTGGAGGTATCTTATCTTGCTCGTGAACTGGCCCGTCGTGCTGGCGATGAACCCATTGTACTGGTCAGCCTGGTCAGAGCTGGTGTTCCACTGGGGGTCATGCTGCATCAGGCTCTGCGTGCGATGGGAAAACAGTCTTTCCACTACGGGATCAGCATTATCCGCGACAGGGGTATTGATGCTGCGGCGCTTGATTTTATCGAATCACGCCATGGTACTGGTGGCATAGTGTTTGTCGACGGCTGGACGGGAAAAGGAGCTATTACCGGCGAATTATCCCGCACTCTGAAGGACCGTCCCGGTTATCCGGAGCAGCCTCGACTGGTTGTGCTGGCTGACCCCTGCGGATGTGCCTGGCTTGCTGCCAGTGACGATGACTGGCTTATCCCGTTCGGGATCATGGGCGCGCCTGTCTCGGGTCTGATTTCGCGCTCTGTCTGGGCCGAAGAAGGCCTGCATGGCTGTGTGGTTTGCGAGCACCTTCAGTCTTTTGAATGCAGCCAGATGCTGGTGGATACGGTGGCACATTTCCGTGAACAGCTTGACGGTAAACCCCTTCCCGCTTCTGGCTGGGACGCAGGGAAAAATGCCGCACGCTGGCAGCTGAGCAGAAAAGTTATCCAGAGCCTTGCTGAGCGTTATGAGGTGGACAGCATTAACCGCATTAAGCCGGGTATCGCTGAAGCTACGCGGGCGGTTCTGCGTCGTGTACCTGATCATGTTTTTGTTCGCCAGATGGATGACCCGGATGTTTCTCTTCTGGTTGGGCTGGCAAAAGAGAAAGGTATCCAGGTGACGGAAGCCGGGGATGCGCTCGGTCAGTATCGTGCGGTTACCATAATCAAAAAGGTACGCTGATGAAAAAACAACCCACCCCATGGGAACTCGGTGCCACGCTGTATATGCCTGCCACACGCAAGGATATCGCTGAGGTCGTTCTGGAAGGGAAAATACCGGGGCTACGCTCTCTGGTTGTCTGCCTGGAAGATGCGGTCAGCGAGCATGACATCCCTCTTGCTATTCAGAATCTTTCACTGTTTTTGAAGCGATTGAGACACGCAAGAGCCGTCAACGATGATGAGAAGTACCCACTGGTATTTATCCGCCCCCGTAACCCTGATATGGGGAGATGGTTAACGGCTAATTTGGACCTGAGTGCAGTTGATGGTTTTGTACTGCCCAAATTCACCCGTTCCACACTCCCGGTTTGGTGGGACATCATGGACGGAACATCATTGATGATGATGCCAACACTAGAAACCGAAGAAGTCTATGATGTTATTAAAATGCAGGCGCTGGCAAATGAACTTTCGAGTCATGACTGCCGTGACCGCATAATCGCTTTGCGGATCGGGGGAAACGATCTCATGAACGTGGTGTCTCTGCGACGGCCACGGGATCTGACCCTTTATGACACTCCTATGGGTTATGTCATAAAAATGCTTGTGTCAGTATTCGCACCTCGTGATTTTGCACTTACCGCACCAGTATGCGAACACATCGACGATCACGGAGTTCTGGGACGGGAGCTCTCGATGGATATCGCCCATGGGCTGGTGGGTAAAACGGCCATTCATCCTGATCAGATTAGTGTGATAGAGGAGGCGCTAAAGGTGTCTCCTGGTGAGCATTCAGATGCGTTACGAATTCTCAATTCCACCCAGGCAGTCTTTAAATCTCAGGGAGCAATGTGTGAACCGGCTACCCATCGCAGGTGGGCTCAGGGGATCCTGGGAAGGGGACAGGTATACGGTCTGACTACCGGGCAAAATCCGGAAGGAATCAGGCTTATTCCAGTTTCTAAGCAGCACTGAGGAAGCATATATGGGATTCAGATTTCGTAAATCGATCAGCATTATCCCGGGGGTCAGGGTTAACCTGAGTAACGGGGCCCCCAGCCTGAGTATTGGTCCTCGTGGAGCCTCGCTGTCAGTAGGAAAGAATGGAACATTTGCCAACCTGGGACTTCCCGGAACGGGACTGAGTTACCGCACCCGGATTGACAGAACAGCACGGGAAAGAGTGAATACCAGGCATCAGGCAGATCCCGGTCTGAAGTCTGAACTGGAGCTGGTGGTGGAAAAACTGATGTCCACCGTAACAGTGATAACCAATATCCATGAACTCTCCCCTTCCCCAAAGGGAGGGAATACCTGGGCCATTCTCGAGACTCAGTACCTGGCGCTCCGTCAGGGCAGTTTCACTCTTCCTGCGCCGGTACGACCAAACAAACCTGAATATATACCACTTCCACCAGAACCTGATGAGCATGCTGGTCGCGGGTTCCTTGGGGGATGGTTTGAATCTGATGCAGCCCGACAGGAGCGACAGAACGAAAATCTTCGGCGGTGGCAGGAGACAGTCGCTGATATTGAACGTGAAAATGAGTTGCTAAAGCAGCGTTATGAGAAACAGCGTATAGCCTGGGCTGAGCAGTATGCAGAATGGCAGCATCAGTACCAGGAGCATGAAAAAAATCGCACTGAGTCTGTAGCTTTAGCGAAAGAGCAATTCCGCTCTGACGCCCGCTTCTTTGAACATTGTCTTGAGGAAGTTTTCTCGCAAACAGAATGGCCGCGAGAAACGCTGGTGACGTTTGAGGTACGGCCTGAAGAATCAACAGTCTGGCTTGATGTTGATTTACCTGAGATTGAGGATATGCCTGATAAAGTGTATAGCGTGAATGCCCGGGGAACTGATATCAATGAAAAAGCCATGACACAGAAAGCGGTCCGGGAAAGTTACGCTAAACACGTTCACGGATGCCTGCTGAGATTAGCAGCAATCGTTTTTCAGACGCTTCCGTTTGAACAGGCCGTCATTTCAGGCTTCACTCAGCGGGTGAGTAAACGCACTGGATATCTTGAAGATGAGTACATTATTTCCTGGCGGGTACGCCGCTCTGAAATCGAGCTAATCAACTTCGGGAATCTGCGTGGCGTTGACCCTATTGAAGCATTGGGTGATCGAGGTCTGATCAGGAAAATGAGTTCAACTTACATTTTTCAGCCTATAGAACCACTGACCCAGATGGCAGGTACCGACTGAATATGCAATTAAACACCAGACAGGAAAGAGTTTACACCCTGGCTAACATACTGGGCACAGGGAAGCCTGTATCGGCGCAATCCATCACCGCGACGCTGGCCTGTTCAGAGCCGACTCTAAGCCGGGCGCTTAAAGAGCTGAGGGAAACTTACGCTGCTGAAATTAAATACAGTAAGGCTGGCCACTCCTATCAGATGGTAAGCCCAGGATTACTGGATAAGAAAACACTCAAGAGAATGAGTGAGGCGCTGGACCTTAATACTGATTTAAAAACGCATGACCAAGGGGCACGGGTGGTACTGGATAAGGATATAAAAACTTCCGTTTCCCTGTCGATTAGACGACGTATTCTTCGAAAAATAGATAAACTGGCCGAGTTGAGCGGAACATCAAGAAGCGAAGCGGTTGAAAAACTGGTCGAAATGAAGATAGATGAAATTATAAAAGTCCTGAAAAAATAATATAACATTAGTGGAGTGTTAGCACCAACTCCACTAATTTATAGTTTTAAACGTTATCTCTGTGATTTTAATGTATGTGCGGTATTTTAAAAGACAAGGAATAAGTTCTAAGACGACTTGGTTTTTGGGCGAAATACTCATAAGAAAGAGATGAAGTAGATGGCTTAACATTTAGTCATTCGCAGAGATAGTGAAAGTTATTTAAAAATGGAGAATTCTTCATCAAATAAAAACCAACACCACTACTATAATTAGTGATGTTGGAGAAAAGTTAATTCCAGTTATCAAAGCGTGTTGACAATGGGTTGTATTCTTCCATTACAATATCATCTAGTAACTTCTCTAATACACGGATTTTATTATCCAAAATCATAAGTTCCCTATCATCTACACAACAACTACGAAGACCTCTTAGCAAGCGTAGTTCTCTTCTGATAAAATTTTTGCTTTTAAAATTTGCCATATTATATTTCCTTATCATGGCTCTTAGGGTAGCAGCAATTTTTTTTGGTTGCTGTCCCTAATCACATCATACTGATTGCAGATTCAGCGGTCAATCGAATTTTATGCTCAAAACAAAATGGTATTAAAGAGATAATGTAAAAACTCGGACTTACACCCGTACTTGTCAATTATACTAATGAGGCATCTAAAACAGATTTCTTTCATAACTTCTGATATATATTTTGCTGGGTAGTAATAAATAGTTCTCTACATTGTATTACGAATTTATGGTTACAAATAATTTAAATAACAATTCTGTATGACGGTATTTGCATGAAAAGATTAAGTGGAACTTTTTCACTTGAACAATGAAAAGTTCCACACCTGGTATCTACTGGAAAAGTATCCGAAGTTCATGCAATGAGAGCGGTACAAATGATGAGGTGAAGTATCTATGAATTAGATTTTGAGAAAAAAGAATCAGAATGTAGTCTAGTTATATGACTGGCTACGGGACATGGATTTGTATACACAATCGAGTGATGAGTATTTAACGAGTACACTTACCTTCAGTGTTAGCGTGCTAACCAACCACTAAAAATAGTGGTATTTGGTAACCCCTAAATATGAAAAAAAGTTCAAACGCACCAAGTTCAGAACACAAGGTGCAAAGCTGAACTTACATAAAACACTAGTTTTGTGACTCTTAATCGAACTAAATACCAATGTTTTTTGTAATATGTCATAAATGTAAGGAAATATTTTTTATATAATGATGAACAAGCAATGTGCTTGTACGCCAAATCGTTAAGGAATGTCAAAGATGAGAAGACTACCCGTCTATCTGCTTCTGGATACTTCAGGTTCGATGCACGGAGAACCTATAGAGGCTGTAAAAAATGGTGTTCAGACCCTTCTGACCACGTTAAAACAAGATCCATATGCATTAGAAACCGCATATGTCTCTGTCATTACCTTTGACTCAACTGCCCGTCAGACCGTTCCTCTTACGGACCTCCTCAATTTCAATTTGCCCTCCTTTTCTGCAAGCGGAACCACCGCTTTGGGCGAAGCCTTATCCCTGACTGCAAACCGAATTGATGCAGAAGTTCAGAAAACGACAGCGGAGACAAAAGGCGACTGGCGTCCACTCGTTTTCCTGATGACGGATGGTGGCCCTACTGATGACTGGCGTAAAGGACTGAATGAATTCAAAGCAGCCAAAAAAGGTGTCGTTGTTGCCTGTGCTGCCGGTCACGATGCCGACACAGGGGTACTTAAGGAGATTACAGAGATTGTTCTCCAACTGGACACGGCAGACAGTTCTTCCATCAAAGCTTTTTTCAAATGGGTGTCAGCCAGTGTTTCCGTAGGTAGCCAGAAAGTCGATGCCGGTAAAAAAGAAGTTATCGGTCTTGATGATTTGCCCCCACCGCCGCCAGAAGTAAACGTGGTTTTATAAGCAATCAACTAAAGAGAGGATCCTATGACTGTCAGCTTACGGAAAGGGCAAGGCGTCAGCCTGCGTAAAAATGAGTTCGATCTTTCCTCAGTCACGATAGGTCTTGGCTGGGACATCAATGAAGAGAAAAAAGGGTTCCTGGGCGGAATTTTTGGCAAAAAAGAGGAAGAGTATGACCTCGATGTTATTGCCTTTCTCTGCAACGCAGCCGGTAAAGTGACTGACCTTGGCAATGTTGAAAATGGTAAGCCGACACTGGTTAACGGCGATATCGTCTTCTTCAACAGTCTTCGCCATAAATCAGGGCAGATCTGGTTGACCGGCGATAACCGGACAGGTGCCGGTGACGGAGACGATGAGCAAATTATCGTAAAACTAAACAGCATCGATCCGAAGTACGAAAAAATTGTCTTTATTGTTCAGATCTACAACGGCGAAAAATTACAGCAGCACTTTGGAAAAGTGCAAAATGCATTTATCCGGGCGGTAGATGGAAAAAATGTGGAAATGGCACGCTTTGACCTCTCCGGCGGTGTAGCCTTTAATGGTCAGCGATCGATGGTCTTTGCTGAGCTTGTCCGGGAATCCAGTGGCTGGAAACTGAATGCGATAGGCGAGCCTTCCACCTCCGATTCGTTCGTAAGCCATCTGAGGAACTTTATCTAAATGCGAAGACTACCCGTATATCTGCTCATCGATACTTCCGGCTCAATGAGAGGAGAATCGATACATTCAGTGAATGTGGGTGTGCAGGCTATGCTGAGTGCCCTGAGACAGGACCCTTATGCGCTTGAAAGCGTCCATATCTCAATAATTACATACGATAATGAAGCCCGGGAGTATGTTCCCCTCACTGCCCTGGCTGACTTTCAGTTTTCTGATATAGAAGTACCAAGTGCGGGCGGCACCTTTACCGGCGCGGCGCTTGAATGTCTGATCCAGTGTGTCGACCGGGATATTCGCCGCTCTGATGGTGAACAGAAAGGCGACTGGAGACCGCTGGTGTTTCTGATGACAGATGGTACTCCGTCAGATGCCTGGGCTTATGGGGAAGCTGTGAAAGAGGTTCAGCGGCGTTCGTTTGGCTCCATTATAGCCTGTGCTGTTGGCCCTAAAGCGGGACACGAACATCTGAAACTACTGACTGACAAAGTTGTGGCTCTTGAAACACTGGATTCGACCGCATTTTCAGGCTTTTTCAAATGGGTCAGTGCCAGCGTGGCTTCAGGAAGCTCCAGTGCCGGAGTCACTACTGATTCGGACACACTTCCACCACCACCACCCGAAATCCAGCTTGTTCTGTAACTTACGCCGGTATGGCAGGGAATAACCCTGCCGTATACCGATAAAGTCCATCTCTGCTATGGACGTCACATTTTGCTATGAGGGCGTTTCCTGTGAGACGACTTCCCGTGTTTTTTGTTCTGGACTGTTCTGAGTCCATGATTGGTGAAAACCTGAAAAGGATGAATGATGGCTTGCAGAAGATTGTGAGCGATCTGCGTAAGGACCCTCATGCTCTGGAGACTGTCTGGGTGTCAGTAATTGCCTTTGCCGGTATTGCCAGAACGATTGTCCCGTTACATGACATTGTGTCTTTTTATCCCCCTCGCCTTCCTGTCGGAGGAGGAACTAACCTCGCGACTGCTTTACGGGAACTGACAACACAGATAGATTCTCAGGTCCGAAAAACGACGCTGGAAGAAAAAGGTGACTGGAAGCCAGTTGTCTACTTACTTACTGATGGTCGACCGACAGATGACATTTCAGCTGAGGTTAAGCGCTGGAACGAATTTTACGCAAAAAAAGTGAATATGATTGCTGTGGGGATCGGACCATCGGTTGATCTCAGTGTACTCAGGCAACTGACTGAAAACGTCTTATCGTTTACCGAAAATCAGGAAGGCGATTTTTCGCGGTTTATCCAGTGGATCACAGCTTCAGTCACGGCTCACAGTCGTAGTGTTGGCGAGGATTCTCAGCCGCCCCTTAAACAAACTGACTATATCGTCAAACTTGCCAAAGATGACACAGCCCGTGCATACGATGAAAACTGTGTGGTATTAACCGGGCGTTGCAGTAAAACCCGTCGACCATATCTGATTAAGTATGAGCGTCCGCCAGCCAGGGTATCGGGACTCGCTTTCGATCTAAACCTTAACAGCTTTAACATTGCTGGTTGTTATCCTGTGGATGAAGATTACTTCTCATGGACGGATATGGCCGTAGCGGGGGCGCAGATAAACACCAGTGAACTCCATGGCGTACCAGGGTGCCCACACTGCGGAAACAGTAGTGCTTTTGCGATGTGTACCTGCGGAAAACTTCTCTGTATTGATGGGCCTGATGATGTGAACTGCCCATGGTGTGGGAAAGGTTTGTCCTTTCAGAGCGAGGGTGGAAATTCAGATTTTAACGTTAGCAGAGGACGCGGCTAATGAGCGAGTTCAATACACCTGAACATAAAATTATTGCTCTCATTCTGGAGGCATCAGGGGAACCGACTGATGCTGATAAAGTATGCTGTCTTGGTAACATACCTGATGTTGCCCTTGCTGTGCGGCAGCTGAGAGAAATGGTCATTCAACACTCTGCAAGCGAAGCCATACCGGCGGAGAACACTCAAACAGTTTCAGAACGTCTTACCCAGCCCTTTTCTGACAATATCCTCCCACCTCAAAACTCTGGTGAAAGCGAAGCTGATCGACCTGAGATTGAACCCGTCCATGCCGCTACTGCACTTCAGGGAAATGATAAGCAGGAAGCGCATAGTGAAATGGTGGATGATAAAGTGTCAGAAGGCGTTCAGGGACACACTGAAGAAGTTCCTGATGAAACCGGGGTCTTACAGACTGAGGCTTCCGTCACGGTGCAACCAGAAGACATGGATAAAACCAGTCCGGTTGTTTCTGACAACCTTTCACCTGACACCGCACTCAGTGCTTTAAGGCCCGGGGAAGTACCTCAGAGAGTGGAGAATAAAACATCCCCTGCCCCCGGAAAAGTGCCGGAGGTGTTTATCATGCTGCCAAATGCACGGGCAGGTGAACCCTACGATGTTCGACTGGAAATAGCGACTGATACAGGTGTTGAGGCAGAGATTATGGAGGTTAACTTCTCTCAGGACATAGGGCTGATATTTGATATCAATGAGCGACGTCTCCAGGGGACGCCAGGGCACAGCGGAGACTTTGAACTGACTGTGAAATGGTCATGCAGCTCACATCGTGATAATGAAAAAAAGTTACTTTTTGTCGTGAACCCTGATCCGAAAAGTCTCTGGAAAGTGATTGACCCGCCTTCTGATGCACCATTCTACAAGAAGAGTATCGACCACCAGAGTGTCTGTCGGTCAGGTATTCATATTGCCGGAGCAAGCCGTCGTGGACGCTCCCATGAACATGTAGGCTCTTTTCGTGACGACGATTATTACCTCAACTTCAGTGATGTATCCGGATGGAGTGTATTACTGGTAGCTGATGGCGCGGGGAGCGCTAAATATTCCCGGGAAGGCTCCCGTATCGTTTCTGAAACTGTTGGTAACTATCTCTTCAACCAGTTCAAGACTGAAAAAGGTCTTGAGATCAAAAACAGGGTCCTTCGCTGGAACAGTGAGGATCAGCGAGCAGTATGGGAGTTTATGAACCACCACTTCCGACAGGCAGCGGTACTGGCCGTAAACAATATCAGCAGTGCCGCAATTTTGGCTGAAGATAAAGTAAAGTCATTCTCAACGACTTTACTCGCGACCGTCACTTTTCGCGACGGTGCCGATCTGTTTGCCGCGTCTTTCTGGTTAGGTGACGGTGCGATAGCTGCATATGGACCTGCTGGCAAAGTCAGAGTGCTTGGGACTCCGGATAGCGGAGAGTATGCAGGTCAGACGCGTTTTCTGGATGCCGATGCCGTCAGTGATGCCGGATTCAGTAAACGTATCAGTATCGGTAAGTGGAACGACATATCGCATCTGGTTCTGATGACTGATGGTGTTTCCGATCCCTGGTTTGAAACGGATAACGGGCTTCAGAATCCACAAAAATGGGACAGGCTGATGGCCGAGCTCTCCCCCCTACTCACAGACCCTGAACATGCCTCGGCACAACTGGTGGAGTGGCTTAACTTTTTCTCTCCGGGAAATCACGATGATCGCACAATCATTGTGCTCTGGTGAAATTAATGCGATAGCAGGTGGCTATTCATGGCAAATATAATTACATGCAAAACTAAGGATGGAAAAACCATTCAGTATGTCGATGAAGTCATCGGCTCTGGCTCAATGAAAGACGTTTATTTTTCTCCGGATAAATCATATGTCGTAGCCTTCTACCATAAACCTCAGAATGAACAGGCCCGGGAACGTATCAACATGATCACCGGGAGGTACCGGCAGAATATTTTTGAGCAGACTGGTGGAGATTACTGGAAAGGGCTCTTCTGCTGGCCCACTGATGTGGTTGAGCACGCTGATAAGGTGGGTATTGTTGTACCTGCTTATCAGCAGCATTTCTTCTTCCGGTATGGTTCCAAAAACAATGATTTCCTCGGGATCAAAGGACGAGAAAAGGAAGGGAAATGGTTTGCCAGTGCGAACAATCAGAATAAATTTCTCGATCCACGTGAACGTGGCAATACGCTTAACTATCTGAAGGTCTGCATCCTTCTAACGCGTGCAGTCAGACGAATGCATGCTGCGGGCCTGTGTCATAGTGACCTGAGTTATAAAAATGTGCTGATAGATCCGGAACTAGGCCACGCATGCATTATTGATGTTGATGGGCTGGTGGTTCCGGGAAAATATCCTCCAGACGTGGTTGGCACACCTGATTTTATTGCACCGGAAGTGGTGAAGACAAGCCATCTCCCTAAAGACGATCCCCGCCGCGTATTGCCGAGTATCGCTACTGACCGGCATGCACTTTCGGTACTCATTTACATGTATCTTCTTTTCCGGCACCCGTTACGGGGAGGGAAAATTCACGATATCGATGATGAGGTCAGGGATGAGTCGCTTTCCATGGGAGAGCGGGCACTTTTTATCGAACACCCGACTGACAGAAGCAATGCAGTTAAGGTTAATCAGGTCTCATCGTTTTCGCTCCCGTGGGCAGATCCTCAGAAAATCCCGTACACCATTATGGGGCCCTACCTGAAACCTCTCTTCGACCGGGCTTTTATTGACGGGTTGCATGATCCGTCGAAGCGCCCTACAGCCGATGAATGGGAGAGCGCCCTGGTAAAAACCGTCGATCTCATCCAGCCATGCCAGAACAAGGATTGTGACCAGAAATGGTACGTTTTCAATGGCAAGACGAAACCCGTTTGTCCCTACTGCGGTACACCCTACAAAGGCAAACTCCCCATCCTGAATCTGTATTCGTCGAGAAAAGCTGGAACTTTCAGGCCAGATGATCACCGGCTTATGGTGTGGAGCGGTCAGTCATTATATGCATGGCACGTCAACCGACTGATTGCTCCTAACGAACGAACCACTGATGAGCAGAAGAAAAGGGTCGGTTATTTCGTCTTCCATAATGACCAGTGGTGGCTGGTTAACGAGGGGCTTAGCGGGCTCATATCACTTCCCGATCGGAAAACGGTCGGCATTGGTGAAAAGTTGCTGCTGGAGGACAACACCCAGTTCATCCTGTCTTCAGAGGATGGTGGGCGATTGGTGGTGGCTCAGCTTTTGAATAATTAGATATATTACTGGCCATTGATATCATAACGTCAATATTAGCCCACCATTAGGTGGGCCATAATTATCACAATCGAAACGCAACATTACGGGTATACTAATTTTTCAATTCAGTATTCGACATACTCAGACCATCTTTAGACATCATTGATTATATTTCCTTCAATGAAGGGCTTCCTCGCTATATTACCAACAAGATTGGTTGAAACTCCATCAAAATCCTCACCAATAACTCAGCCTACACGAGGGATCATTTTACCTGAGTTAATTGCACCTTTATCACCAAATTTAGCGAGTAGTCTGCAACTTATATATAATAACTCCGTTAAATGAATATCACAGACTGTGAATTGCTTACTTTACCTCATAACTGAGCGTATAAGCAGACGGTTCCTTCAGGTCAACCTGCTTTGATAAGTGCGAACTGCAGTGTTCAGTTCATTAACATAGCGCTCAAATTCACCGACGGCATACATCAGAAACCGATCATCCATAAGTATGTCATTAAACATGTTAATTGACACACCGGCGTTCTCAGCCATCGCACGAGGAATAGCACGCAGGAGACGTTTTTCATATTCAGTTTTTTTTGTTTTTTTACAGGAAAGAGTCTTATAATCTTCTGCAACACCATCGCTATGAGCCATGATGTTTCGGATAACAGCCAGGTGATCGACATCCTTGATGCTTTTACCGCCGAAGTTGCGTTTGAGACGCTTGTGGCAATCTTCAATGGTCTTGCGCGTTTTGTCTGTGGTCTTGCTTGAAAGGTCGTCCATTAGTGCGAGGCAATCAACCATACGGTGTTCGAACAGACCAAAAATGGTAAGAAATACGGAGCGGCGGGTCAGCTGCGCGATCAGATGTTTGTATTCAGACCTAACTTCATCTTCATCATAGCCAAAGCACGAACCGCATGAATAGTAAGTACTTGGAAACGTTGTAATTCGACCATCTTCATGATATTGTTCATCCGGAAATTCCCCAGACTCAACGGCTTCTGGCTTATCAGCATCAATTATTGCACGCGATATATTCGCTTCTGCCTGCTCAACAAGCATCTTCATGACAGGTATTGAAGAGATTGCTTCCTGTAACCTTAAGCTAAAAAAAAACTTTGCCACGCCCTCAATTTCCTCTTTAAATGAATAAGTTAGCCAAGAATTTTAGCGATAACCTAACTTGCTCTCAAATTAAAGTAATCGAGCCGATATCTAAAGAAGATGGTACCCACGCCAGCAACGCCAGCCATTCCCTGCTTTCCGTTATCTGTCAGCACTCATCGGCGATTACTCGTTACATATTTCGTTGCATCTACGCCCGTTTAGTGTTTCCTATTAATTAGTCATATTTTGAAAATGGTCACCGGTACCCAAATATGTCCCCTGTCATGGCATTTAAAAAGCTGCAAAGGGGCACTGTTGCAAATAGTCGGTGGTGATAAACTTATCATCCCCTTTTGCTGATGG
>OKNS01000024.1_pt1 | contig 45100 bp, 46 predicted proteins | sample 1610581 | NCBI WGS metagenome assembly OKNS01 (sample SAMN04436665, study PRJEB24849) | human gut metagenome | biome: human gut; feature: NICU; material: stool | host: Homo sapiens | place: USA: Saint Louis, MO | collected 2010-07-26 | reverse complement strand
GCGTGTGGGGCATCCTGCGCAAGCAACGTCGCACAGAGGGACAGCCACCTGTGAACGCCAAACGGCTTTACAGGATAATGAGCGAGCATAACCTGTTGTTGTTGCATGACAAACCAGAGCGACCGAAGCGTGAACATAAGGGCAAGATAGCGGTGGCAGAAAGCGATATGCGCTGGTGTTCAGATGGCTTCGAGTTCGGCTGCGACAACGGCGAAAAACTGCGGGTAACGTTCGCGCTGGACTGCTGCGACCGTGAGGCCATAGACTGGGCAGCAAGCACGGGAGGCTATGACAGTTCAACCGTGCAGGATGTGATGCTGAGGTCGGTGGAAAAGCGCTTCGGCGACAGGTTGCCCGATACAGCGGTGCAGTGGCTGACGGACAACGGTTCAGCGTATACCGCGTATGAAACGCGGAGGTTCGCGAGAGAGCTGAATCTGGAGCCCTGCACAACAGCGGTGAGCAGCCCGCAGAGTAATGGCATGGCCGAACGGTTCGTGAAAACGATGAAAGAAGACTATATCGCGTTCATGCCAAAACCGGATGTGAGAACAGCACTGCGAAACCTTGCAGTAGCGTTCACGCATTACAATGAAAACCACCCGCACAGCGCGCTGGGATATCACTCCCCGAGGGAATACCGGCGGCAGCGGACATCGTTAACTTAAGATACAAAAGCTGTTCGGAGATGGAGGGTCAAGATCATTGAAGAACTGGCTCATCAACGGGACCTGGCAGAACTGGTTGTTCGACTGGTGCCCATTTTGCTGGCCGGGTGCCATTTTATACTCCCTTAACGTAAAAAACTGGTAAGCCTGAGGGCAAAAGACTAGCGCGCCAAAAGGAAATGTCACCGGATGCCGCGTCAGCGGCATGGAGGCGCCAGCTGAAGTTAAATGGAGTGCCGCGGGCAAATGGCGCCGTCGCCCGGCGCAGCCGGCTGCTGTTTTGACAGGTTCTGCCTATCCCACCCCCTTCCCTTGTATCTAACAGTTTGTGGTGATTAGCTACCACCACTGAAGCAGAGTGAGCCGCCCCCTTCCCTTAAGGTCAGAAAAGTCTGCACCGCTGAACCTTGTTTAGCAGCATATGGCCCTCCGCTTCACCTTTCACGCCAGCACATCAGGTTGAACGGTTACCGGGAGCTCGACTCCGTATGTACAAGGCGAACAGGCGTGACGGTTTATGTGAGAGGAGTTTAACCATGTTTCCAGTCGGCATTGACGTAAGTAAAAACACCCTGGATCTTTGCATGCTTTATGACGGTATCAAAGGACGCATAAAAACCCGTAACATCCAAAATAACAGACATTCAGTTGAAAATATTCTTCGCTGGCTCAGGCTCCAGCACTGCGGTCCGGAAGATGTTCATGTGGTGATGGAGGCTACCGGGGTTTATCACGAACGGCTGGCTACTGAGTTACATGATGCTGGTTTCTATGTCTCTCTGGCCAACCCTCACCGTAGCAGAGAGTTTGCACGCGGCATGGGAATAATGACAAAAACGGATAAGGTGGATGCGTATATGCTGGCCTGCTACGCATTCCTTAAGAACCCTCACCGCTGGGAGCCGCCGGCACCCGAAATCAGATATCTCGGTGCACTCCTGCGACGGCGGGATGTTCTGCTGGGTGATGCCCTGCGTGAGGAGAACAGGCTGGAGAAATACCTGTCCACAGACACACCTGCAGATATTATCAGTTCCTGCATGCATATGGCGCAGCTGCTGCGCGACGAGGTAAGCAATATCGAGCGGCAGATTAAAGCGCATATCAAAGCCAGCCCTGCACTGAGGCGTGATTATACACTTCTGACCTCAATTAAATCTGTTGGCCCCCAGCTGGGAATGCATATGCTGGTCGTGCTTCGCAGCCATGACTTTTCATCAGCTGAGCAGGCTGCCGCCTTTCTGGGCGTGGTGCCGATCGAGAAACGTTCAGGCACATCGGTCCGGAGCCGGCCCCGGATGTCGAAAATCGGTCCGCCTCAGTTGAGAGCGAAGCTTTACATGTCTGCGCTGTGCGGAAAAATCTACAATAAGCGGATGCGTAATATTTACGACGAGATGTGCCTGCGGGGTAAACCTAAAATGGTGGCCATTGGTGCGCTGATGCGGAAACTGGTGCACTGGTGTTATGGCGTCCTGAAGACCGGAATCGTTTTTAATGATGAAGGCCTGAAACAAGTACTGTCAACCTGACTGTACCAGGTGGCACTAAACACAAAATAACGCTCGCTGCAGTAAGTGAGCGCAGTCTGCTATGAGCGAATAGCTGACATTCAGCTTCCGCTTATGAGTAGAATAATGGCTTTAGAGAAATGAGGAATCTGAACTTTATATAAAATCCTTTAACTCCTCAGCATTAATGTTCGCCAGCATTGAAGCTTTCAAGTTTGGGGATGATGCGAGATACCTCGAGATCAGGTTGAATCCTGCGGTATATCCTAGCCACCTGGGCAAATTTCCTGTTCCGAAAAACCAGGCATTATGGTCGTAATCAGTGCGATGCCAGTTTTCAAGCATTTGTGGATAGTAGGGCTGAATAGTATCGGAATGGAGGCTTTCCCAAGGCTCAGGTTCACCACCAAAAAGCTCAATAGAAAAATGCCCGGCAAGCCCTTCTGAGACTAACACCTCTCCCAACGTTGAGCCATATCCCGGCCCTGTCCACCTAACTGCATGGTGCAGTTCATGCACAAACATTCGTTCAATAGAGTGCGCATCATTTTTGCAAAATGCAGAATTTTCAGGATCAACAGTTATATAGATAACGCCAGCTTCAGGGCAAAAACCAAGATGCCCTTTTTCCGGGATGACAAACTTCCCAGCTTTAACCACCACATCCAGTGAATGAATCGGCATTAACCTTTTGGCTTGTTCGTAGGTATCAGTCAGGTTTATTTGAAGCCATTCACAGTGAGCGGTGAGTTTCTTCTGCGCATTCAGAATGTGGAGATTCATTTGAGACATTACGGTACCACGCCAAAAGCGTCACTAAATCGCCACACATTAACACACAAAGCGAATGTCATGGTGTTGCTCAACAGTTGAGGGCCAAACCATTAACAGCAATGTCCGCATTTGGCACAAAGCAGACATTAAAGACTACAGCATCGGATGCCGCGTTAGCGGCATGGAGGCGCCAGATGAAGCTGCATGTATCTGTGGAGTCAAATGGCGCCGAAAGCCCGGCGTAGCCGGTTACCTGGCTATAAATTCTGCCACCCTCCCCCCTGCCCTGATTAGCCTTAACCCGCTTACAGCACTGAAGAAGTTAAAGTAATCCCTTTTAACCCCGGTGAGCGGGCTTTACGGCGTTTACGACGTAAAGGGCGTGATTTCCGGGGCCTTAGCGGCGGCAGCTTGCTGCTGACGCTTAGGGGGATGTTCTTCAGTTATTTCAGCAACACCAGGGAACTTAACACGGTAGCTGCAAAGCTATACCCGCTCAAAACATCTCAGACGCCTCTGTACGCGGTCGGAGTGGTCCCGGCAAGGCGACAGCCGTAGCCGGGGCGTATCTCCGCGTTAGCGGGCCGGAGGGCCGCTTACGAGCGTGTACCAGACAACCGACCGCAGCACCACCCACAGCGATGAAGAAGAATAGTTACAACACCCATCATTAAAAGCGATGTCTTCCCCGGCCTTTGGCCGGGGGCGGCGGCGCTTTTCAGTGGTGGGGAGGGGGCACATATGTTGTTGAAGCGTCAGCGTTCTCCGGTGGTGGGAGGCGAGGTTTCTGCGGTGTTCTGAGTGGTATGTGCGGTGCTGAGGATTGCGCTGGTGCGGTTCACGGGGAATCTAACCGGATGATGTAACTAAATTATGTGTTGTGCCTATGCCCGCCGCATAGCGGCGGGAGGCACTTCTGGTTCTGAGCGACGTGGACGCTTGCGGCCGCTGTAAGCGAAGGCCTTTTTGATTTATTCACAATGGTGTTCAGAGACAAAAGATCTCCCTGCTGCTTGCAATGCAGGGGATAAAAATACTGGGTTAAGACTGTATTGCGGGTTTCCTGTTATTTATTTGCAGATTCTCTCATTTATCTATTTGCGGATTTTTGTGGATAACTGATCACGTGGGGGCGTTTGATGGCCAGCATGCCGGCGAAATCATCAGGGAAAGAGAAAAACTCAGGCGGGAAAAGGAAGGAAAGACAAAAATGGCCAAAAAATACCAGCACAAAAAGCCCCGGAGGGGCTATTTTTTTACAAATTTTGGCTGGCCGGACTAATGCGGCGCTGGATGGCTCAGCGAGAGTTCCAGCTGATAGAGATGCTGTACCGCCAGCTGCTCAAGCTTGTTCTCAGAATAGCCATAGAGCTCGTCTGCCGGCAGCGTCTTCTTCAGCCAGCAGGTCATCTCATAGACCTGGCGGTCCCGGGGCATTCTGGCCAGGCGGTTGGCGCGTTTGCGTGCCGCGCCTTGTGCACGACGATACTGCAGGGCCTCACGACTACGCTGCTCATACCAGCGCTTACGCGCCTTATGGACAGAAATATCCTCATGCTCGCCTAACATGCCCTCTTTAATGAGTGCCTGACGTTCCTCGCTTTCGCGCAGTTTCTTCTGCTGCTGCTCCTGCAGCTTCATCAAATCAACGCCCAGCATCCTGAAGCCGGCGGCGGTGATCCACACGTACTTTGGCAGACGTTTACGGGACTCCCGATCCCAGGCGGTTTCTTCTGACACCCCCAGGACACCAAAGCGGACCTGCTCGGCTATCAGCGCCGAAACCCGGCGAATGGTCACTTCAGTTTCCGGAATGACTTTACCTTTGCCGTCTTTCGGACTGAGCTCTCTGGCCAGCCTGGACACGCACATCCCTACCGTGTGTTTACCGGCATCACAGAAGCTGACCAGCACCGGCCACAGCGCATCGAGGAGACGCTGTTTTTCAGGACGGAAAGCATATTTTCGCCCGGCGCGCTGACGTTCCCGGACATAGAATGGGTGCAGGGACATATGCATGCGCAGGCTGTGTTGCCCCGTGAGCGGATCTTTCTTCACCAGACGGTTATAGGCGTGGCCAAGCTGGCCACCGAGCGCCTTATAGTGAGATGGCCGGAACCAGGACGGGTTTTCGCATTTGGGTTTGGTGGAGTGCTCACCACGACGACGACGGGTACGCTTCTTTTCCGGGGAAACCAGAAAAGATTCAACGTGGCCATCTTCAACGCCCTGCCAGAAACGGATCTGTTCTTCCGTATCCAGCTGACTCCAGTGTTGCGGATTGTGCTGTTCAGTCACACCATCCCGCGCTTATGTTGCACGGAAGGAGCAAATGGCACAGAAACGGGTATTGCAGTTTTCTGAGCATAAAACTATACTCCCTGCATAGAGCAACAGCTTCTATGCAGTTTATGAAGGCCCCGGTAATCTTCTCAGTCGCCAAACTTAGCGAAGATTATCGGGGTTTTGTCTTTTCCGGCTCCGGGTAGACACCTCATCAGAACCAGTTCCCTGCCACCTTACGGCGTGGCCAGCCATAAAATACCAAACGATCAGTAATCTAGCACCTACCGTCGAAACTCACAAGAACGTCAATCCTTAACAAGGCAACCATGCTGGTTAACTGCCTCTTTTATGAGCTTTTCAATCATCTCTGATTGGGTCACGCCTTTGGTTTCACACATCAGTCGAAATTCATCTTTAATTTCGCTTGTGACGTACACCCGCATTTCCTTATGCGTTTCTTTCTTTCTGGCAAGATGACTCTGCTGACGTTCTACAGCACTCCTCGGACTGCCTTTTCGGTAACTGCGTTTTGCTTTCGTTGAGGAAGTAACCGCGCTTACGACCTGTGACATCTCTGCCTCCTCAAAGATCTAAAAAAGGATCGTTTGCAGAGAATACTACAGATATCAGAATTCAGCGACTTACTTTATGGACGTAACCCGCGTTGGCGCACGGTTTACGTCCGGGGATCGTTTATGGCGATGTCAGTATGTCTGTTTCCAGTCCGTTCCCTGTGACCAGCGAGACGACCAGTGCTGCAGGTAGCGCCGGGCAACAGCCGAGTCATCCCATACAACCAGCACATTCTCTGAATTCGAACGGTCAGCGGCACGGCTGAAATTGAACGAGCCGGCCTCTGTATTGCGCCTGTCCGCGACGATCACTTTGTCGTGCAAAATCTTGTAGGCGCTGACCGTACGAACCGGAATGCCCGCGCTGGCCAGCAGGTTCAGGGCGGCTACGCTGGCTTTTCCGCTATTCGCCTTCTGGTCCAGCACCACGCGGACATCCACCCCACGTTGTTTCGCCGCGATGAGTGAGCGAACCACCTCCGGGGAGGTGAAGGAATACCCCATCAGCCGGATTTCCTGCTGCGCGGAATCGAGGGTCTTCAGGACCAACTGCAGGGCTGTGCCTTCCGGAGAAAAACCTGTCTCGATGGTCGCGGCGTCGACTGCCGGCGCCAGCGCTAACAGGCTCAGGCTGAGGACTCCGGCCACAAATCCTGTGCGGACACGGGTTCTGTTTATTACTGCTATTTTCCTTTTCATCCTTTGTATTCTCCCCTGACCACCGTCAATGGTGTGGTGATAGTTTCAGTTTCCCGACGTATTAAAAATTCCCTGATCTGTCTGACCAGCTTTTCAGCATCCCGGTCTCTCAGCAGCGGAATGCCCGCCTGCCTGAGTACTTCTTCCAGCAGGATATCCCGGCGAACCCGGTGTTTTTTCAGATGCGACGCATCATCCAGCTCGATGGCGGCCACAATGGCAAAGGTCCTGATATCCACCACCACCACATCGCAGTGCCACTGTGACACCATCCGGAACAGCTGCCACCAGGTCCGGGAGCGGGGCCTGATATGGGGTGCCAGGCTGGCGATATCCGCCACTCGCACCTGCGGGCACAGCAGCCAGTGTTTCCGGTCGGTATGTTTCAGCAATGCCCGGAAAAAATGTTGTTCCCGGGGCGTCATCAGCGTGTCATTACCCATCCAGACCCGCTGGCGACACAGTCTCTGTTCAGCCTCTCCGGTACGAATACCCGCCGCTTTCAGCGCTTGTAGGACCGGGGATGTCTTCCCTGTTGCACGTTCCTTCAGAAACAGCACCAGGAACCCCAGCAGACTCAGCACAACAACGGCACTGCCTGTCATCATTAATATCTTTGCCATGTTGCTTCTTCCTTTGTGGACATATTTTTTCCGATGTGTTTACTGCGCAGTCTCCTCATCGTTCTGTCCCTCTGGGGATACGCCAGGCCTCTGCCGGCAACCGATCCAGCAACGCGCGCCGGAAGGCATTTGGCAGACCCTGACCGGCCACAATGTCTGCTATCAGGACCGATATGGCAGAAATCATCAGCACATAGCGAATGATGAAGCCGGTCTGATGCATAAGCTCTCCGGGGGACATATTCCGAAGGGCGGTCACCAGCCGGACACCGGCCTGCGGAACCCCCCAGACAAGCACGCCAGCGCCCGCCAGTATCACTGCCGGCGCATACAGAAATCCCCGACTGATAACCCGTTGCATCAGGTTTAAAAGAGCGTGCATCTGACGGCGGTACACCTCATCATCCTGCAGAATCTTCCATTCAAGCCGCGCTTTCTCATGCCGCGGAAGCATGGCCACCACCTGGATGCCGTCACGGATACTGACGAGCGGCGAGACATCAGGCTTCCTCATCTGGTCGATGTGCCGCGTATACAGGGCCAGCCCGGCCCAGAATAGTGCAACGGGCAGTGATACCAGGATAAATCCATTTCCCGGAAAAGAGGGAGAAAATAAGAGTTGCAGAGACAGTGCCAGCGCGCCCCCGTATAAATAACAAAATAACTGCTGCTCAGTGCGCAGCATGAAATAGCTGAACATACTCATTCCTTTTTAGACAAGAATACTTTTTAGACAAGAAAGATAATCACAACCTGCTTATTTATTTCATTAGCGCCAGACCACCGTTTTTTCATAAACGGCAATCACGCCTCGCCTGATTAATTCGTCCCTGACCTGATTTAAAATCGCTGTATTTCTGATGTTACCGGAATGACATTTAATATAATTCATCAGTGACGAGGTGCTTACAGGTCGGTTTACCGCAGACTTTTTACTCAATGACTGTATTTTATCGGTCAGGCGTAGCACCTCATCGTTGCTGATGAGCGCAGACACCGTTTTCGCCTTCTCTGCTGAACGTGGTGAGGGTATACGACAACATCGTCGCCCTGTCCTGCAGAGCAATGCAATCACGCTGTCATACCCTTTATCATTCGATATAACATGAAACATCGTATCTTCCGGAGCGGTGACGCTGAGTCGTCCCAGCTCAAGTACCAGGTGGAAATCGACATTATTTTTCGACACGCAGGGCGCCTGAAACACACTGACCGATATATTACCGGCATGTGTTACGGACGGAAAACGAATAAACTCCTGCTGAGACCCGGTAAACAAAATAAGACGTTCATAACGCGACAACATTACATTTTCAAGCGTTCCGATATTTTCATAATCAACCAGCGCAATGATATTCTCAGACATAACTCTCCAGACTCCACCGGGACCGACTGCCAGAATACCAGTCCGTTAGTACGACGAACAACATACAGCAGTGTGCCTTTTTGTTTTAAGAGACATCCTCTTCCATTCAGAAGAGACAACAGTAACTTGTTATTGTCGGGATTTATTTATAGCCGCCTGAACATTCTGTGCTTCAGTCATTCCGGAAAAGACCGTGACGTTTTCTTCCGTCGCGCCCTTCACCGGCATCACAATAATACCTGGCGTTCCGGTTAATCCCGTCGCCGTGGCGATATCATTAATATTTTTCAGTGTGGTATTTATCTCATCAATCGTATTCTGCTTAAATTTAATATGACCAGAAACCTTTTCGATAATCTCCTGCGTCAGTTTCCCTTCATTCAGTCCTGTACCATAAACCGCATTGTGATAGCTCCTGTAAGCCTCCGAGCCCTTTTCTTTCCAGACCTGCAGGCCGGTTTTCGCCGCCAGCAATGATGCAGGCCACCGGCTACCAAACACCGGCCACTCCATAAAGAAGTAACGCACGTCCGTGTTGCTCCCGATGACCTTCTCCAGTTCGGGTGCGAACCGGCTGCACCAGATGCACTGGTAGTCAAAGAATTCAACCACCATCACCTTTCCGTCCCCGGGACCCCAGGAGGGGATATTTTTATTACCCAGAATGTTAGCCTGCTGTTCCAGTGCAGTGGATTTAAGACCGCGGGTCTGTTTCGCCTCCTGCTCCTGCTGAAGTTTCTCACTCATCTGAATCAGTATTTCAGGATGAGCACGCAGATAATCCGCTGCGATTTCCCCGATTCTTTTTTCCTGGGCGGCGGAAAACGTTTTATCTGGTTCATTATTCTGAGCAAAACTGGTATTAAAAGCGACAGCCGAAATAAACGGGAGCAGAAAATACAATCCGAATTTGAATTTCATTTTTATTCCTTTAACAGGTTAAGCATGGATATAATAAGGGTTTTCATATTATTGACTCTCTTATTTGTGACGAATACCATTCAGCTAATGGATGTGATACCCATTAGCTGTGGACGTACTGATATTTAATCTGAGCGAACTGAAAAGAATTAAACGGTCTGACTCATCTTTCGTTCAGCGCGTAACAGCTCTTTCATCATGCGCTCACTGGCGTAGTGCGCTTCATCAGCAGTGACCGTAGCCACCACATTCCCCTGCAGGTCATAGCGGGAGGCACCTTCCCGCATCCGGGACAGATAACCTGCCGACCGGGTCAGGCTTTTCAGGCACTTAATCACCTGTTTATGCGACAGCGGCAGGTCGCGCCCCGCGATATCGGCAAACAGCTGTTCACGCATCCCCGTCGCCAGCAGACGGGGTGAGTCACCGTCGAACAACTGTGGCCAGAATGCCTTCAGAGTCATGATGGCCTGTTCCGGAGGCAGTAAGCGGAGATACCGGACCGGAGGCGGTACCTTTAAGGCTTTGGCCATGACCGGCACAGTTTTTCGCGCTGCGGCTTCAGCGGCCTTTTTCTCAAGCTTCTCTTTTTTGACCTTCCAGGCGGGCGGGGTCGACACCACCACCACTTTTTTGCGGCGCACCACAACATCAGGGGTGCCCGTGTTGTTGTTCGCTCCTGCATTATCTGTGGCTGGTTTGCGTTTCAGGCTCAGTACCGGACGTTTTTCTTCACTCATAAGGGGCCATATCAATTAAAGCTTCAGGTCTGGGGTATACGATACGCTAACGGCATCATCGTTTCATCTCAGGCTGCACTGGTCACAGCGATGATGTTCCCTTTGTCACACTTACGGATACTGTTCCCGCTCCCCGGACCTCTGTCCGGTTTTTTTTTACATCGTCGCCACTATCCCCAGCACCGCCAGATGCACGGCATAAAACATCACAAAAAAGTGCCGCGGCCAGAAGCGCGGAACAGAACGACCGAGGTCAGAACAGACCGCCAGGGCCAGCAAAGCGACCATCAGGCTGGCAATGGCCTGGGTAATATCATGGGCATTCATCAGTAGTACCATGACAGCCCACAGCACGGCATACCCGATCCGTTCTACAGGCTCTTTCGCCCGACAAAGCCGCCAGCTGTTGATCAGCATGAAGACCCCGGCCAGACCGTAGCTGTCGGCAGATAAGGGGAGCCAGGCCACTACAATGGCGATCGCCAGCAGAATATCATTGCGGGTCTGCAGACTGAACCAGCGCAGCGCCTGGCCGGTGACCGCAAAGCTAAACAGGATATTCCCCATGTACCACGGGTACCCGATGAGAATAAAGGAGCCCTGGGCGATCAGCGCCCAGCACCACAGGCTGTTCAGCTGTGTCTGGCGGATGGCCCCGTGGCGCGCCAGGTTCATTCCCCAGACCAGACCAAACAGGGGAAAGCAGCCTCTCCCCAGAAGACGCATGAGTTCATTATTCCCGGCCAGCAGCAAACCGGTGTGATCGACAATCATCAGCACCAGCGCCACCGTTTTGATGATATCCGTCTGTCCAGGCGTCCAGGTCAGCAGCCCCTGCAGCCAGCGATCGACGGCATTGAGGCGGGTTTCGTACATTGTCATATTCCTTTCCTTTTATCAGCGCCCCGGCAGGGTACCCGATTTTAATCGGGGAGAATGCCGGGGCAGACAAGCCGCCGGCGCGTCAGTCGCCCCCAAGCGTTTTCTCACGATTGAGATCACGAACCATATCCCGCTCCATCTGCTGCAGACGGTCCCGCTGCAGGCTCTCTGATACCACCTGCTGAACGGCCGCTTCCTGACGCCGGGTCTGCGGATCGTCCGGCAGCACCGTTTTCTCCTCTCCTGGCCGGTCACGTTCGAGACCCCGAATGACGTCCCCGATAACCTCTTTTATCCGCTCGCCCGGCTCGCCCGCTTTCTTCTCCTCTCCGGACACTTCCCGGGTCGCCTGCTCCGTCTGTCTTTCCATCTCCCGGCGCTGTGCCTCTTCTGCGGCCCGCTGTGCCAGAACCTCTGGCGGGAGCGGGATGTCAGTACCGGTATCATTGATCGGAGGATTCGGCAGGGGATCAGCCCAGATGCGACCGCCGGTGATGGCCTCCGGGTTCCAGGGGCGGTCATCTCCGGCAAGCCGGACCACCACCCCGCTGTCGGGGTTATCGCGTGCGATCCTGACGCCTTCGCCCATATTCCCGGCCAGCAGACTTTCGCCGTTGCGACTGTTCTGCAGCGCCACAAAGCGGGCATCTTCATTGCCCATGATGCGCCCCTCACCGCCGATCACCTGCAGACGTCCGTCGTTATCCGTCAGCGGGCTGAGCCAGATGCCGGCGTCTTTCCCGTTTTTGTCGAACGCCGGCAGCGCCACGTGCGGCTGCGGGTACTTTTTGCCCGGTGAAATGAATTTTCCCGGGGACTGCCCGCGCGCCAGACCGGACTGCTGCAGGGCGGCCCGGCCTGCAGCCGCCTCATCCAGCGCTCGTGCCCGGCTGAACAGCTGGCCGGCCGTTTTCACGGCCCGGTCGTTACGCGGCTCCAGAATATCGTGGGCTGTCGCTTTCTCTGGTGAATTATTTATGGCCTTTATCCAGCCCTCACGGTTGTCGGTATACACCTGGACATGTTGTTTCATACGTGATAACCCGACATAGGCGGATTCAAAGCTGGCCATCCGTTCCCGGCCACCGGCCACGCCCTCCAGTGCGATGGCAAACGGTTCACTGGCCCCCTGCGCACCATGCGCGGTGATGGCGTAGGCAAGGTCGATATGTTGCTGCGCTTGATCAGCCTTCGGGTTCAGCGTGCGGGTGCTTTTGCCGTCAGACAGCGTGACACTGTCACCTGAAACGGATTTCACCTCCCACACACTGTTGGCCACATAGCCGCGTTCCGTGTCACTCTTGCTGAAGCGCATTTTGTCCCCCTGAGACACTGTAATCTCTTGCTCACGGTAGAGCGTGACACCTTCAGCCAACGCCTCCCGGGGTGAAATAAGCCGTTCTTTCCCTTCACCATCCATCAGCGTGATAAGCTGGTTCTCCTTATCCACGCTCCCGATACGGTGGTAGACATTATCGACCAGGGCAACGGCTCCCTTATGAGCCGTCCAGGTCGACAGTCTGCGCAGCTCTCCGTCACGGATGTTGCTCGTCACCAGTACCGGCAGAGTGACTTCCTCTCTGCCCACTTCACCATTGTCCCGCCTCGCGTCATGAATCAGACTGTTCAGCACCCGCCGGTCATCATTCAGATGGGTGATAATCAGCGTCTGTGACTGCGCCTCCGGGGTACGGTCGGCATAGTCCTTCACCAGTGCCTCATACAGCGTGGTGGGCTGACCTGCCGGCACACTTTCACCCTTGTTCAGCGCTTTCTGTATCGCCTCCTCCTGTGCGGGGGTGAATTCCACCACGGAGTTTTCGGGCACCCAGGCCCCGTCTTTTCGCGGCACCTGTTCCGGTGTAACCTGCTCAATCGTCGCCAGCGCGCGGTTCACGTCCCGGTCAATCAGGCTGTAGACCGCCGGTCGCAACTCAGGTACCTGGCGCACAATCTCTTTCATAATGGCGACGTCGGCGGCGCTGCGCTGCTGCATCAGCCGGAACGGCTGGCCCGGTGCAATGGACTGCAGCTGGTCGGTATCGCCGCTGAGCACCGCCCGTCCTCCCCCGGCCGCAATCAGGGAGAGCGCCTTCGCGGTATCGGCCAGCCCCACCATTGAGCTCTCGTCGAGCAGGAACAACGTGTTGCTGAAATCCGGTGTCTGGCCATTACGCTGCAGGAGCTGCGTGTCATGCAGGAACGAGGCGGTAGTCTGCGCATCCACGCCGGCGCTCTGCATTTCCCCGACCGCACGGTGTGTCGGACCGAGACCGATGACCCGAGGCCGGGTCGCTTCCGGCAGCAGACTGATGGCCCCCGTCACGGCCCGGAACTGGGTGGTTTTCCCCACCCCGGCATAGCCCTGAACCACCGTGAACCGGTCCGTGGTCTCCAGTATCATCCGGGTGGAAGCACGCTGCCCTGACGTCAGGTCCGTCATCAGGCTTCCCGGTACATTGTCCATCAGGGGTGCAACGGCCTCTTTTCCTTCCAGCACCTTTGTCAGAATGCTTTTCTCGGCATCCCAGGTCTGGCGGGAAATCAGCAGGTCATTGCCGTGGCCTGGGGCCACCGGCACATTCAGCAGACTGCCGGCCTGAATCTGCGACTGAATGGTCGCGTCTATCTCCGTCATCGGAACCTTACCTCCGCCGGTTTCCAGCGCGGTGGCCAACAGTTGCGGGCGCGTGAAGGTCAGCTCCTCACTTTCCAGTAAAGGAATGGAAAGGTGAATGACCTGCTCTGCGGGGGTGTGCAGCCCGGCTTTCTGTGATGCGATGGCTGCATCCAGGTCTGTCTCGCCTGAACGGGCCTTCAGCTGCTCAGACACCACACTGAAGGCGGTATGCCGGGCCAGCTTCTCTGTCGTGCGGGCAGTACCCTGCGCCGAGTACAGCCGGATGTGGCTCCCGCTCTGCGCCAGCTGGTTCAGCGTGGCGTTATCCAGCTCACGTTGCGTCACCGAGGCAAAGACCGTCGCCGTTTCGCTGACCGAGCGGCCAGGACTTTCCACCCATCCGTGCCCGACCTTGATACCGTCGAACGGGCTGCTGCCTACAGAAAGCGACTGGGTGGTTTTCTGTCCGGGACGCTGCACCGTCAGCTGCCCTTCCTCCGCCTTCAGCACCGTGACGCTCTCGCCGCCTTTCAGGCGCGTGTCGGGTATCTTCCCCAGCACGGCCAGACGTTCACCTTCAGCCACCGTCAGTTTGTCGGCCCGGAATAACGTCCACTGGCTGTCGACGGCAGAAACCTTCATGTCCAGACGTTCCCCCTCTTTGTCCCTGAGGGTCAGCATATTGCTGCTGGCGGTCACCCGATCGATCACAAAGCGGTCATGCTGTCGGGTTTCCGGGTCCCAGCGCTCCATCACCATCCCTTCCCGGTAGTAGTCCCGGACACCGCGACTTTTGCTGTCCAGCCAGACCGGCGTCAGCGCGGTGACCGTCATATCCTTCTCACCCAGTACGCCCTCACTTTTGAGCGTTTCCCGGATGAGCCCGTTCAGTATGCCCTGTTCACGGCTCCCGCTGATTTGCGCCACGCTTTCCTGCCCTTCGCGTACGCTGGCGGCAAACTCCTGCGCCAGGCGGCTGTAACGCGCGCCCTTTTCCGGCTCACTGATGATGTCCGCAGTCGCCTGCTTTCCGCCCTGCCAGCGATAAGTATTTACCCCGCTCTCTTTCAGTACTGTCAGCGCGCTGCCGGTACCGCTGCGCTTCCCACTGTCGGAGAGCAGGACCTGAACGTTATGACGCATGGCGCCATCCAGCATGGACAACGTTTCCTTCAGGCTCATCTTCTCCGCCTGGTCAACGATAAGTGTCCCGCCCGGGATGAAGGCGGTTCCGTCCTGCAGGGCAGATTTCCCGGTCACCGTTTCCCCTGCCAGCCGCGCATCCGCAGACAGAAACTCCCGCGATCGGTTGTCAGCCGCAATGATGTGCACATCTCGCCCTTGCTCCCGGGCCATCAGGGTTAACTCAGCCACCCGCTCACGCTGGCCAGCCGCGCCGCCCTGGCCGGAGACAATCCCCATTGTTGGCCGGTCCTGGGCCAGCACACTGACGGCATCGCTGAACGGTGACTGGCGCACAACAGCGGTATCTGGCGTAACGGAAACATGATTCTGGCGCTGGATCTCCTGGCTCAGCGCTTTAACGGATAATTCGTCCAGGACATGGATGTTTGAGGTAAAGAGGCCTTTCTCGCGGTCGAGCGGGATCAACTGCTCGCGTTCGATCGCCGCATCGATACCGGTCCTCGCCTGCTCGAACACACCGGGTTTGGCTTCCAGCTGGCTGACCGTGCGGGCCAGCAGGTCGGCATACGTGAACTGCACCTTGCGGTCGCTGAGACCGGCAATCGCCTTCGTCACCACATCGCTGATATCGGGGACGTCCGTTTTCACCGGCGCAGCAGGCGCGCTGGCCAGTTCCTTTGCCCGAGTATCGGCGGCTTCACGATAGCCCCGGATGTCGAACCCGGTCTCCTTCAGCGTGTTCATCCACTCCACCATCTTCTCTGCCGGGTCGATAGCTTCCTTCGACTTGCGGGTATCGAGCGCGGCCACATCCCGGGACTTCAGGGAGGCATCAGGTCCGGCTGCCTCCCTGAGCTCCTGACTGCGCGTGGAAAAAGACTCAACCGGCACGCCCTCCATCTCCCACATGCCATGCTTACCCGCATCCACTGTCTTGTAACCCATCGACTCAACATCGGCCCGGAGAGTGCTCTGGTATATCTTTCCGAAAGCGATGCGGTTGGCCAGTATGTTTTCGGAAAACCCGGTTTTACCGACGGTATCGCTGCCCAGCGTCTGCCATTTATCTCCGTTCTGCGTCGCATTGATAACCACGCTGTGCGTGTGTATCTGTGGCTCCTGCGCGCGCGACGTATCGTGGTTAAACCGGGCGATAATCAGATTGTTGGTCAGGACTGTTTCCGACACGCCGTCTTTCTGTACCCGTGTTGATGCCAGGGATTCAACCTGATTCAGTGCCACGGTGACTGCCCGGTTATGGGCGTCGATAAGACGCTTATCTCCACCCAGCATGGCCAGCATCGATACACTCTTCGGTGCCGAGAACGTCAGGTCGTAACCGGGTCGGTGCTTATTGACGCCATCCTGCATCCGGGTCAGGTCGCTGCCGTCAGGGAGTTTTCCCTGCAGCAGCTCTGTAAAGACCTGCTTATCTACCTTCCCCTCCAGCCCCAGAGCTTCCGCGCCTTTTCCCTGCCAGCGCTCCTCCATGCTGCCGATGACGTAGTAATTGTCTTTCTCTGTGTAGTAGTTACCGGCACTGCCCGCCGATTTAACCTGGCTGAAACTCAGCATCAGAAGTTCCCTCCAATCTCGATATCATCCTGCTCATCGCGGCGGTGGCTGTGATTGATATTGACCTCTTCACGTCGCTGCATGTCACGCTGTGTCTGCTCTCCCGACTGCCACTCGTCCCAGGCGTGCATATCATCGATTTCGCCGTATTCGTTCACACCAGGAGGCAGCATGTCCTGTCCCTGCTCTGCAGGCTGCGTCTCGAGCGCCTGCTCTGTCCCTCCTGCAGGTGTAGCACGAACATCGGTAGCGGATGCCACTGCAGCCGTGCCCGTCGCTGCAGCAGGCCTGGGGCGGGTTAACGGAACAGTCACCACTTTCGTGAGCAGTGCAGCAGGATTAGAAACTTCAGGTGATTGACCGGATTCATCGGCTTCCGGCGTTTTCGCCGTTGACGGTACTTTTACCGTCGCAGGCGTTCCGCTGCTTTCCGCAGGCTGACTCTGCTCAGGCGGATTCCCGACTTTTTCGTCTTTCTCCGCCAGCTCAGGCGCCGGTGCATCTGGCGTAAACAGCGTCCGGGCATGACTGCTTTCCGCTTCGCGGGCTTCCAGCAGGGTATCCAGTCTGGCGTCCGTCCGCGTATCGAGGTTACGGAGAATAAATCCCTCGGCAATTTTCGGCCGGGATTTGTATTTCAGAGCCAGCTTCACCGCCGGATACGGGCCCGGCAAGGTGACATAGCAGGACAGGTCAGGCAGCGTCTGGATGTCGGAGTAACTGACCAGCGTTTCCCGCTCTTTTTCCTTGCCGGTCGACACGCCGTCACGCACCGGGTCTGCACCGTAAGAGTACTGCTCGCTGGCCTTGAGGATTTCTTTCTCACCGATTTCGCCGGCGGCAAACTCAGCAATCTCTTTACTCGGGGAGCGGAAAAAGGCACGGGTGTTCATCACGTCGAACAGCGTCGCCGCGGGCTTCACGCCGTAAATATCTTCCAGCTGGGCATAAGACTGGATACCAAACACATAACAGCCGCCGAACTTACGCGCTTCCGGCAGGATCTCGACCAGGTCCGGCAGCTTGTGCAACGTGGGGAGCTCATCCGCAAAAATCCACACGCGCCGGTTACGGTTCTCACCCATCCCCAGCAGGCCGCGGATGGCGATAGACAACCACATCGAGATAACCGGCTTCAGTGACGCATGCGTGTCAGCGTTGGAGGAGATAAACAACCAGCCGTTGGGCTGGTCCTCACGTACGCCCCGCATCCAGTCGCGGATAGTGAACGGCTCACCGTTTTTCTCGATCCCCTGCAGATAGCGAATGGCTTTAACGTAGTTGGTCAGTACGGCACGAATGGAGATGGCCGTTTTCTCAATTTTCTCCTCAACCAGGTTGGCGGCCGGCGTGTTTTTCAGGTACGCGCGCAGCTTGTCGATTTTGATGGACAGCATGGTATCAACCAGCTTTTCGTAGCTACGGTCTTTATCCTCGCGCATCAGGTACGCACCTTCGGAAAATATGGTGCGGCCGGAGCCCTGCCAGAACGGGTCCTCTTTAGTGCCCATCGGAATCAGCGTATTAGAGACGTTATCAAAATCCGGTAGTGTCAGGCATTCGCGCCATATATCCCAGGCTGCACAGCGGGAATCCAGTGGGTTAAGGATTTTATCCAGTGACGGGTCGTAATAGCTTTTGACGAACTCACAGGAGCGGTCGTAAATAATGGCCATATCACCGCGTGCACGCACGTAATTCAGCAGCCGGCGGATGACTTCGGATTTACCTGAGCCAACCGTACCGTGAAGACAGAAGTTCTGGATTTCAGAGTGTTTAAGAATAGGCAGATCGCCAATTTTAATATCAGAGGCCATACCATCACGCTTCATCTGGCGGGCCACTTCTTTTGGTTTATCGGATAGCTGGCGGCCCCCGGTATTCTCATCTTCGCTTTGCTGTTTCCCCTGGCGCCCCAGCACCCAACTGGCGACAAAGAACGTCACAATACAGACGGTCAACGACACTATGGCGGCAAAAACGAAGCTGGTCCAGAGCTGCTCACCGCACCAGATGGTATATTTATCGGCAAGGATTTGCTCCGAATTATATTCCAGCGATTTCCCATAATAGTTAATCGTATAGACCGGCTGGGAGCGAATAATATCGCGCATGGGCGCCAGTGTCGTACACCACCAGTAGACGCAGCCGTTAACGAAAGTTTGCCAGCTGAGCCGGTACATCAGTATCAACCCGCACAACACCCAGAAAATAATAAAAAGCACATAGAATATAATATTGGCAATCTGGCCAAACATGCGAAAGCGCATATTGGCAATCTGACCGCCTTGCGTCATATCTTTGGCATTAAAACTCATGGCAATAATCCGTCATTAAATTAATACAGCCGGGGGGGAACAGATGAATCAAAGGAAATACATCACTACAGAAAATGTCATCACAGCATTGTTGCGGGTCCTCATCCGCTGCAATCATTCAGAAGCTACGTATGCAGAAGGTATAGCCCTCAGAGCCGTGACAATGTCCGCCTTTGAGGTACGATTTCGCTACCTGCCGTCCGGCCTCATCAACAAGGGAATGGAGTGCGGATGGCGATGTTTCAGCCGTATATTGCAGGCAGACGCAGAGCCATTTCACGGGACGTTCAATGATATCCGGACGTTCAAACCAGCCTGTCCCCGGAGAAAGCCAGGAGCCGCACAGCTTGTCAGAAGGAAATTTAGTCTGCACAGACCAGGCAAACTCACCGTCAGAGCTGTCGCGGCGATTGACGCCGGGGATATACAGATTTTCAGCTTCGCGGACAACACGAGAGGCGAGAGAAGAAAAGACGGAATCATCAGCGTCTGCCGGCCCTTCCACACATAAGGAGAGCTGGAAATATTCTGGCTGGCTCCATCCTTCAGGCTTTTTATCGGGATTGACAGGCAAAGCATCACGCTTACTTTTCGTGTGTAAAGAAGTATTTTTTCGGGACAAGAATAATATTATCAAAACAAAGAACACAATAACAAATGCACCGCCGAAATACACAACATAGTCATCAACGAAAGTCGGGACACTCTGTTGCGATGAGGAATAAGCGCCACCCTCTGAGGGGTGCGGATAAAAATCACTCGGCATCAATTCATGCGTATCAACAGATCTGGCAGATTCAGATGTTGCCATATATAACCTCTAAATTAAAAAAGATGAAATAACTCCGCCGATGGCGGCAACGCCTCACAGATGCACAAATAAATTGTGCAACTGCTCACCGTTCTGAGGAGGAATAAGCTGATTAAATGTCGAATTAACCTGACAGGCCAGGGAGGCGATGTCAGTCTGGCCCGGTATACCCGGGCCGTGAGGTGGCAAACTTACAGAATATTCGCGATAGATTTAGCCAGCTGGTCTTCCAGAACAGGCTGTGCTTCCGGGAACTTGAGATTAACTTTGTTCGCACTGGAGACAACGCGCGTCTGGTATTTATGCTGATTACCGGTTTCGGTGCTGGTTTGCACTTTCGCACCGGAGGTACCCTGGCGTAATACCGCGACATTATCCGTCTGTACCTGGGTTTTGGCCCGTTCGGAGATCTGAACATCGGTGATCATCGTGTAGTTCACGTCTTCCACCATCGCATCAGCCGCCATGCCTACCAGTCCAGCTGCCAGACCGACACCGAGGGTCGCGCCGGCTGAACTGGAATTATAGGCGGTGATCCCTGCACCCAGCGCAGCCGCTGTTGCCGCACCTTCATAACCCCGGCTTAGCCAGCCCTGGGTTTCACGCAGGTCCATTTTATCGGCCTTCAGGACATTTGCCTGAATCCAGTAACCCGCGGTATCGGGATTAGTGACGACCTGGTAGCCTTTTGCTGTGACGGTACTGGTGATTTTCGACTGGAGCCCGCTCATATCTTTATCAGAGGTATTTTTGATTTGCAGATAAACGGTCTTATTATTTGACGGCTCCAGCCAGATTGTTTCGCTCATCTGTGTTTTTACATCCAGATTACGCTTTTTAATTGCTGTACCCATTGCGCTACAACCGGAAAGCACCAGTGCTGAACTGATGACCATTACAGCCATGATTTTATTTAGTTTCATCCTGAATCCTTGAGACATAATCAATATAAGTGAATACACATTCTCTTATTTCTTCGGAATGCGCATTCACTATAAAGGAATTTTAAGGGAAAGGTATAAATTTATTACGGTTTGAACAATCAATAATAACCCAAAGAAACTCTTAGCCTATTAATAAACTACCATAATTAATAGGCCTGAGAGTTTTCATTTTACATCTAGGATAAGCATGCGAGTGCTGTGAACTAATGACAATTAATGCAACACCCACATAAAACACAAATACAAATACAACTACAAATACAAATACAAATGACAGCTTAATTTATAAGCAGCCGAGTAAACCACATTTACTTAAACTACAACTCAAAGCTTACTCATGTCTACTGTAACCATATGGATTCCCCGCAACATCAACACCACCATTCATTGGAAGACCTGTTGCTGGATTATGCTCATCTATTTTTATGCCATCAAAACTACTACTGGTTGATATTATACTTTCGCCAACACGTTTACATGGTGTTAAAATATATGCCAACTCATTTATTTTATATCGATTAAAATCTATATTCATGTACACAGAGAAACCAATCACTGAAGCAATGATTGCAGACAAAAAACATATCGTACTTAGATTAAATAAAGCACAAAAGACAACAAGCACAGCATACCAAAAAGAAAACACGGCAGCGTATCTTTTTATTTTCTTGGAGAGAAAAAAATACATTTTCGAGTTAATTCTAAAGCTGTACGGAGCAGACAAATATAAAGAACGAGCGCTACCAATAAAAATTAAAGATAACAATCCTAAAACAAAAGAAGTTCCTATAGACACGACGACTCCGAGTCGCTCCTCACTAATATTAAAAGGTGAATATAATCGACCACTAAAAAACATTAGCGGCCAAAAAACAAACCAACTGCAAAGCATAAGCCCTGGCCATACACTTTTCCAAAACGATACCGACTTCAAACCACTATAACTTAGCACTTTAACTAAAACGCCCAATTCTTTTTGAATAATTTTCTCAGTTATCATCTTCTATCCCCAAATCCTAAGGGAGCTTATCTTCAAGATCTTTTGATCTCTTTAAGGCATTCTCCCTGAGTTTTTCCGTTGTATCACTTATCAACGTGTCTCGTTGAGAACTTATCTCTTTATTATATTGCTCACTAAAATTATTTCCTTCTTTTTTGTGGTGGTTTTCCAGACCGGTCTGCTGTGTTTTCACATCATCCCCCTGCTGCTGAATTCCCTGACGGCTTTCCTCGTGTGCCTGTTTGTTTTGAGACACCATCGATCCCACTGTCTGACCCACATTACCCTTGATTCCAGCATTATGCGTCATTCCATCAATACTGCCACTGTGCTGGTTATAATCGGCTTCTACGGTACCAGCCCCTCCACCTCCTGACACAGTAGGCATTCCCTGACCGATTGTGCCTCTCGCATCCTGATAGGCGCCATCAACCTTAGGCTCTACCTGTGCCTTAACAAATTCACGGGCCAGCGATTCTCGTTGTGCTGCCACTTCCGGCGAACTGGTATTTGTCAGGATAGCTTCTGCATTCTGTGGAGACCGTTGTTGGACAAAGTTTGCAAACTGCTGCGTCAGATTCTCACTCATCTGGCCGCTCATACTCTCTGTTCGAGAAGCCATTTCGCTAAATTCATGGCTGCGAGTACGGCTGTTTGTATATTGGTCGTAGCTGTTTTTCGCACTGGAAAGTGACGCAGAGAACTGGTCCACGCGGGAGCTTGCATTATTATCTGTCGTGTTACCTGATGTACTGGTTTTATGGCTGGTGATGTAGTCAGCCCCCTCTTTAAAATCTTTCGCCGCCTGGCTACTGGTATCATGTCTGGTATCTACTGAGTGGCGGCCGGATTGCCCTACAGTATCAGTTGAACCCGTGCCCGCAGTACCACTTGCTGCAACTTTCAGACCTCCATCGATACTGGCTCCTGTAGCCAATTTACCCAGTTTACCGGCAAGCTGATCTCCCGAGCTCCATTTCACCCCACCGTAAGCTTCACCCGTGATTGAGCCCCTTGTCGATTCATCCATCAAGTTCTGGAACGACTGTTCGTTACTTATGTTGTTGGCTTTTGCATTTGAAACAACCGCGTTCCACATTTTGCTTTTCGCCATTGAATCCTGCGACGACTCGGTATTATCTGCCCCCGTGGTGGTTGACGCGCTGGTCCCCATATTTGTGCCAAATTGCTTCAGGCTGTTCCAGGCACTGGTCACGCTGCTGTTATAGCCCTGCAGAGAGCTCTCTGCCTGGACGTCAGATTCACGTGCCATCTGCTGCTGTGCACTGGCTATCTGACGGCCAACATTAATATCCACCGGCAGTTTTGACATCGCACCGCTGCTGTCCCAGACCATCGAACCATCCCGGGTCTGTGTACCCATGCCTCCGTTCCCCAGTTGCCGGGACATCTGTCCAAATGCCGTTGAACTGTTGGTGTTCCAGCTGTTTCCGCTGACATTGTCCGTTTGCATATTCGAAAACGAGTAATTCCCGTCCACGACGCTGGAAGAGGCCTGCGACGTCGAGCTGAGGCCCGACGAGGCAAAATGACTGTACGCGCTGGAAAACCCTGCCCCCATACTTTTAATCATGGCCCAGGTTAAGGGGGGGATCATCATCGAGATGTAGCCCGCAGTTGTCGCAATATCGGAGTTCTTGAGCTGAACCTGAGAGAGTTCAGACAGGACCACCGGTACTCCATTTTGCTTCGCATAATACGCCATCGCGCTGTTCAGAATGGCGTACAGCAGAGGCCAGGACTGCAGCCACATCAGCGCATAAAAGTAACCCTTGATGACCTGCATTGTCATCATGTTGAACATGGCGGCCATCACCATGATCGGAAACAGGCCAATCATGATCCCCATCACCACCGTCTGCATCAACGGCAGGGAGCGTAATGCCTGGTGGCCCATTGTCGCCTGTGCCAGGCGTTGTTTCTCCAGCGAAGAGGTGTTGGCGATGTTCACCAGGCTGGCCGTATCACCACTGCGGGCCGCGTAGCTCTGAATACCGCTGCGCAGTGCATTCATGGTGACATTCTGGCGGATTATCTGTCCCGCGCTCTGCCCCGAGCTGTAGAAGAAGTTATAGCTGTCACCGATCATCTGGCTGAACAGCAGGTCCGGGTTGGGTTTGCCGCCAAAGAGCTGGCGCACATAGTAGTTCCAGGTTTTCCCGCCCGTCTGGGTATCCAGAGCCAGCCGTTGCTTCAGCTCCGTTGCCGCCACCTGACAGCTGATAAACGTGGTGCCAATATAGTCTTTCTCCAGAAACTTATAGCTGTTATTAGGAACCTGACGAAGTGGACTCGGCTGAGAAAATATCAGCGAGTACGGGTCAGCAGATTCCATCAGCTCCTCAAAGGAATACTTATGGTTGAGAAAAATATCGCCCATGACGCAGTTCTGCACATAGTCAGAGAACAACGTGGTGATCTCCGGGTTCTGCGATAAAAAGTCGGTGCTTTTAGCGATTAAATTACTGCCAAACAGCATCCCTGTCTTGCTGTACGTCACGCTGTCGGGCAGGGAGAAAATCATCTCATAGCTCTGTACCAGCGCATTCCCGACGCGTGTTGTCAGTGAGGCAGGAATCGCCAGGCCTATCGGGACATTGTCGACCTGATAGACCTGAGAGACATTACTGTAGTCGATAATCTGCACCGGTTTGCGAATGACGACCAGCATCGAGACCAGCGTCAGGGCAAACACCCAGCCGACCAGATCCATGACGTTGTGCTTTTTCACCCAGCTGCTGGCGACAATCAGTACGGAAAAGGCGATACACATTTTCTCAATGGAGGACCAGGTACCGGTACTCATGAAAGCGGCAATGGCATTCAGGTTGCCCCGAAACCAGTCGCCGCCGGCTATCGTGTAGATTTCCAGCATCAGAGGCTCCCTCCGAAGTGATAGTTGTTCTGGTAGCGGGTCATCATGCGGGCGGATACCTGCTGACGCATGTAGCTCATCTGCCGGTCAACGACCAGCAGCGCGTCCTGCTGCACCTGTATCCGGGACTGAAAAGCGGCAATCTGCACACTCGCCTGGTTCAGGTTCTCGAGGATCATGTCCATCGTCGACTGCGGGTAGTTACCGGTCGAGACCATTGCACGGGCCTGCTGGATCAGCTCCTGGATGTACTGCAGCAGTATGTCGTAGCCGATATAGTCCGTCAGCTGGTACAGCAGCGAGTTAGAGACCCCGAGCATCTGCGGGTCAACCAGGTATTTAAAGACCGGGATGGTGGTGCTGGAGATAAACCCTTTCTCCTGCTCTGTCAGCGCGGTATCCGTTACTGCTTTGTTCTGGATACTGCTCAGCAGAGCGGAGATCTGGTTCTTCAGCGCCTTTTTGTCTGAAATCGTCACGCTGGCATCGGCCACCACCTTGAGACATTTTTCTGAATCATTGCAGTGGTAGATTTTAGCCGTCCCTCCCTCCATCATCGCCTTAATCAGGTCCTGATCCGTGGTCCGTGCCGGCAGCGGTGTGATTTCACTGTTCTCGCCAAAAATCAGGGTACCGGTCAGCGTCATCACAAACTCTTTCAGCTCTTTGTTATCGTCGAAGAGGCGGTTTTTGGACAGGGCATTCCACATGACATTGATGTTCTTCATGACCCGTTCCTTGTCCTTGTCGCTGGCTTTGTCCTGCACCTTGTCCATCTGCCCGCCCACCGAACAGCCCTGTCGGGACGCGGCCCAGTCCGAAAAGATATTGCTCTCGCCGGCGATATCCTGGCATACCTTCTGCTGAGCGACCTGGGTTCGAGGAAACAGCCCGCCGACAATTCCCTGCGCGGCCTGGCAGCTGCTGAGGTTCATGCTGTTGATGTCGCTGGCCATCTTCTGCAGGAAGTCCTTTGCGGTCTTGATTTCGGGTACAGTGGTCTGCAGTGCCAGGTCAAAGAAGTAGCCCGCGGCGTTGGACATGATTTGTTTGCCGAAGCGCTGCAGCTGTTCGCTGTTGATAAAAGAGAACGAACCCAGATATGCATCGATGCCGCCGCAACCGGCATTAATATCCGGCAGGGTCATGCTGACCAGCTGGATCGTTTTCACCTGCGTCCGGGCATACAGCGAACCACCGGAGGCGTAACCCGCCGCCTGCCCCTGCCAGACCTGAGGCTGGCTGGTATTGGACGCGAACCCCAGCTTGTTGAAAAAGTTGTTCATATCGCCGTTCACATCGGCGGCGGCCGGGAGAGAGATACCCAGCAAAAAACCTCCGGCCAGCGCGGCCCTTTTAATGTTGCTCATTCCCTGTCGCCCCCATCATCTGAAATACGGTATCCATTCTGGCCATAAACCCCTGCGCATCCGTGGCTCCCTGCAATATCGGGTATGCCGCCAGGGTGTTCACGTTGACCAGAAACGTGGTCGGCGTGGCCACCGGGATATTCGGGAAAAAGGTCTGCATCACGTCAGGCGGTGCCGGCAGCGCTTCGGGAAACGCTTCATCCCCCTGCCCGTCAATGGTGTAAGAGAACACGGAGAAACCATACTGGCCTGATAACTGCTTCAGGACCGGGTCAAACTTGTGGCAGTACGGGCAGTGCCCCTGCATAAACAACACCACTTTCCAGTCGCTGAGGTTGACCTGTCTGCCGTTGCTGAGCCGGTACAAGCGGACCTGAGAGACCGGCTTCTCAGACGCAGGTACGCCAGTGGATGCCGCCGGAGCGGCGCCAGTTATGCCCTGCGGATCCCAGAGGGATTTCACTTCATCGAGTGTACCGGCGTAAATCACGGGAGAAAGTGCCAGCAGCAGAGCGCCCGTACTAATTATCTTCAGATGGCTTTTCACGGGCTTTCTCCTGTTTTTCTGCCTCAGCAATCAGGGCGTTGATAATTTTGTACCCGCCGAAAATAACCATCCCTAACCCCAGAATTTCTCCGGCCTGAATGGCCATCTCAGGCTGCTTCCTTACCAGCCGGGCGATAAGATGGAAAAATACGCCCACGGCCAGCACCCACATCCCGGTAATGTCTAAATCGGGAAAACGAATCTTTCGCATGACACTCTCCTTAAAAATTGGGTTTAAAGTCGCTGGAGACATAGAGAAACTGTTTTGCCAGGTCGTCCTGACTGATAAAGCCGTAACTGAGGGGTTTCACCTGCCCGCTTTTCGGGTTGACCAGCATCATCGCCGGGAAGTACTTCACGCCGAGCTGCTGTGACTGGCCCTGGTCCATCCGGCTGTCAGGGAGCAGGGGATTCACCACGCCGTCCACAGAGACCGGTATCACGCTCAGGCCGTAAGTCTCGCGAAAGTTCTGAATCACCTGGACCAGCTGTCCATCGATGGCCTCACGCCCCCGGTAGAAGAACATCACACCGTAGTGCTGTGCGAGAGTGGCGATAGCCTTTCGCTGTTCGGCATAGTCGGCAGCCAGCTGGTTTTTCACAGTGCCGTTGTAGTGGCTGTACTGCAGGTTGTAATCGAGCTCCGGGTTTTCCAGCATGGCTTTCTTTGCGCTCATCGAGAACAGGCCAGCCTGCTGCGTCCAGTAGTTCTGGAGACGGAAGAACTTCACAAAAGCCGGCACTGAGGGGTACAAGATGGCTTCCGCTAATGCTTTTTTCGTTGCATGTTGCAGAGCTGCCTGTTTCTCCAGAATATCCATTTGCGGCGGTGAGGCCGCTGGTGCCGGCAGTTGCTCTTCTTCCCGGGACTTCAGTTTCTCGTTGTACCACTGCCAGCCCGCGTCTTTTGCGTAAGCCGGCATCAGGGTGCAGCAAAGGCACCCCGCCAGCATGGCGGCATGTATTGTTCGCATGGTAAATACCCTTTTATGAATTAACGCGGCTGGCGTGACAGATGCTGATAGACGCTGTACTTATCAAGAAGACGCCGTGTTTTTCCTGCGTCATTGCGGGCTTCAAAGCGATACCCGCTGCAGTACAGGGGAAGCGAATTCATTTCCAGGTTCACCCGCTCCCCTCCTTTAACCACCCACGCGGCCTGAGAAACCCGGTCACACTGAATACCCCAGGCCCGGTTGGTGGTCATAAACGCATTAATCTGCTTATCGCGCCACAGGCTGTACGACATGACACAGACCAGGAAGACGACAAACACGCCGACAAACAGCATCACCACCCCGTATGATTTTTTCTCTTCCATGCCCCCCTCCTGGTCACATCGTGAAAAATAGTGGCATAGGCTGAGTCATCTTTTTTTCTCCTTACGACTGGTTTTTATCAGTCCCGCCAGAGCAGAAAAAAACAGGTAACTCACCAGCCAGAAAAAACCGACCATGAGAATAAAAACCACACTCTCAATATAATCACTACCTGACGTCCCTTTGACGGCATCCCATGAGAAATACAGCACAGGGGAGATAATGATTATTGTCAGCAGTAATCTCACCAGAAAATCGACGGCAGGATATTTATGAAAGTTAATTTTCATGGTTGTGTTCCTTATTACTGTTATCCTCCTTCACCTTCAGCCCGGCTTTCCCCGCGGGAAAACTGTCAGCAAAGCGAGTGGTACATTCCTCTGCGCCTTTTGATGTAAAGAATCCGGGGTCATCCTCCCCGATAATATAATCGGGGTAGGTAGTAAATCGAATATCAGAGTGATCGTCATAGTTTAACCTGCTATTATCCCTGAAAAAATCAACCCCTCCCTTATTTTTAAAGCGTTTTGCATCCTCACCTGATACTTTCATAACCAGCGAGTCGGGGTCGACCTCCCACATATCACGAGTATCCAGCATTGTCCGGGTAGCTTTAAATTCAGCTTCAAATCGTAACGTTTTCAGACCGGTGGCGTACATGGCAACCCGCCCATCCATTTTTGTTTTATTTTCACTTTGCTCCGTAACCGTATACCGGGAAATCATTCTTATTTTTGTAAAAAACGTTTCATCTGTTCTCTTACACTGAATGACAGTGCCGGGCATCTGCATTGAATACAGCTTCTCGAGTTCCTCTCTGCTTGCGGCATTTGAAAATGGCATTATTAGAATAAAAAACAAAACCGTGGCGGACCTGACCAGTCTATTCATTTAAACCATCCTTATTATTTTCAATACGGGACAACGTGATGACATAAAAAACAAGCGACAGTGCCCCCATCCCCATACACTCAGCCCCGTCCCGACTGGAGAGCAGAGAAAACGCGACAGCAACTGTTGCCTGTGATGTCAGAGCACCGAAAAATATCAGGATCAGGCTGCGGCCTGACATGAACACAGCAAGGATGAATGGAATTAAAAACAAGGTCAGCAGCTGAAATATCATCATAAATGACGCTGTCATTTTATCACCTTTAAATTTAATTATTCAGAAATCATTTTGCTGAAGACTGCGTGAGAAGTTCTTTTATGCGTTGTTTTGTTTTATCAGTCAGCTCACTGTTATCCGGTATTTTCTGGTTATTTATCAGGTCCTCCATGAAGTTCGTGAAGTCCAGCTGATTAAAGTTAATGCCCTGCAGTTCTGCTACCGTGATCCCCCGGCAGTCCGGACTGCTGGCACCACCGAACCCAATATGCAGCTGTCCGTTACGGCCTTGCTCCTGGACTATCTGAGCCAGTTTTGAGTCAAACTGGCAGTAACTGCGTTTTTTCTCCAGACAGATCCCCAGTACCTTCTTCGAGCAGAACTCACCAATACTGACTGTCAGCTTGTTGGTTTTCGCTTTGGCCAGCGCCTTCTCTTCGCTGCTGCAGCGTGCCAGGCCCACATCCTGGCCCCATCCGCTGTCCTTGCAGCAGTTGCTGAAGCCTGCAGCGAACTTCTTACAGAATTTTGCCTTGCCGGTGAATGCCCTGACGTCCACCCCGTTCAGCGCCGCAACATCTTTACCCGCAGCGGCCAGCGCCGCGAGCTCTGAAACTGCCTGTCCAAAGCCGTTGTTCGTGCCGCTGACCGCTTTATCGCATTCACCATCAAGGCAGAATACATCCCCGCCGCAGATCATCTGCTTACCGCTGGTCCGGGTTTCGCAGGAGTACGTGGCATACTCATGCAGACAGGTCCCGTCTTCACCGGTGAAGGCACACTGACGTGAAGAGAGCGTGCAGGCTGTATTGTTCATCAGGCTCTCACAGGAGCCATGATCCGCAGGCTGTGTGAGCCAGGTGTCCTTGTATTTCCAGCATGCTTCTGTGAAGGAATACGCCTTCCCGCCCAGGTTGAGGTTTTTTGTCCCGCCCGGGCTGATACATTCTTCACCTGTTTTCGTGCCTTCGTCCTTGCTGAACGGACAGCTTTCAACCCAGACCACCTCTGGTGCAAATACGGTTTCCGTCTCCTCCATGACCAGTATGACCGTCACCTGAATGGATTTAACATTCACTGATGGCTGGGTTTTCGACGTTTTCGTTACCGGAAAGCTCTGCCCGGCGACAACGTTCCGGTCCATGCTGAAAGACTGATGAATTTTCCCGGTGCCATCGTAGTAATGACTTGTACAGTGTGTGTTCTGGCCCCCGGAGCACGTCGTCACCGTATTCGGCCAGGTCATCACATCGACAGGGAATGTTTTATCAAAGAGGCTGATGTTTTCACTGACTGCAAGCTTGCAACTGTCTCTGACCTTTCCTTCGTTGTCACATTCATAAATCCAGGGAACCGGCAGAGGTTCACCGTCAACAGACACGCTGAGCAGCCGCCCTGTCGACGGGATGGTCAGCGTCCCGCTCCATCGGGTGCTGTTTCGGGTGAAATTCATCGGGACAGCCTGCTGGTAGGTACGACTGACCTTTTGCGTCGTGGCGTTGTCTTTCAGCGTCGCCTCCCGCGTGCAGAAGTTCTCCACCTGCAAATCCCGCTCGCACGTATGGTTCGTGAACTCGCTACGATTAACCACCTGTGCCTTACAGGCCTGACCGGTATCGCCGACAATGCTGTCCGCCCGGGATTCGGTGTCCTGTGCCGCCTGAATAAAGGGGGCATCCGCTGAAATACTGTCAGGGGGCCGGTTGGTGAACGACTCCGTGATACTTTGTCCGGCCTCGTTCTGGCTGAACTCCGAGGCAGAGTCTCTTTTCAGGGAACTGTCACCGCTGGCTGTCACGCCACCGTAGTATTTCGTCTGGTCGGGTCGGGAGGTATAACCGGGTAAGGTCTGCTCACCATTAAAGTTTTTCAGGGCATCGAGCCCCCCTCCCTGAACCTGTTTTGCGAAATCCGAACCGGCTTTGTAATCCGTACTGCTGTCGGCACAGACCGGCGTCGTAAACCAGATAAATGTCCCGAGCACAGCAGCGTGCAGAGTAATAATGAGGGGAACCTCTTTCATGAGAACTCTCCTTGTTTTTTCACATAGCACGCAATGACATTGAAATCGCCTCGCAGAGAGCCCCGACGCCAGCGGCTTAAGTGGTTATGTGGCTTCGTCGGGCTTAGCCGAAAACAGAGGGAATACGTTGAATCAAAACTGCCGGTGATATCCCATCCCCAGTTCAGTACAGGATCTCCTGATTCAGCATCTTCACGCAGACACTGGCTGAGCCGTGAGGCCTTCGCAACAGACGAGGTGAAAGCGATATAAGGCATAATGGAATCAACCGGTAACCCGTACCCCTGACAGGATGCGTAGGTCCTGAACTCATGGGCGTTCATACAGGCCACCAGGTACCGGATATCCTTGTCGATATAATGGTACGGTTTTCCATTCATGGCTGGCTCCTGATGGCACCTGAGGACAGGTCGAGCATCTGTCGGGCCGTCTGCGCGCAGTCCCCTTTCTCTGCGACCTTCTCCAGCGCCTGCTTCAGCCTGATATTGCCATGCACCACGTCGAAGCCGGCCTGACAGCGCACCACCAGGGCCGGCACGCTACGGATGTTGTACTGCGTATACAGCGTCGGGTCGATTTGCACACCGTCAGTCACCCCGTCGTTCACCAGGTTCATCACCGCATCGGTCGTCGCTTTCATATCGTTGTTAACCAGCCCTCGCAACGTGGCAGGAATGCTGTACTGCTTTGTTTCGTGAAGCATTCGCTTCAGACCTTCTTCCGGTATCGAGAAGGAGACAAAGTACAGCGCCCCTTCAGTCGGTTTTTCCTGGTTAGCCTCCTTTTGTTGACTGGCCAGGTTGTCAATAAACTGACGATCGGACTGTGCCAGGGGATTGCGGTTAATCTGCGCTTCCAGTTCCTGCTGCAGCTGTTTGTCCGGATGCTGACGTAACTGTTCACTGAGGTTTTCCTGCTGTTTCAGCCACTCCCTGTCTGCCGTAGTCGGACTGCCTGGGCTACCGGCAGCGACGACTGGGCCTGACAATACAACCAGCGTCATTAATACATTCTTTAACTTCATCAGGGACTCCATTCAGAGGTAGACACAGTTACGTTTACGCCACATCAGGTAGCCGTAGTTTTTCCGCGTGTTGGGTGGATTTCTGCCCGCCTCCCAGCGCATCACACTGCGCCCGAGAGGGTGGCACTGACCGCTGTCCGGATACATATTCACCATCTGATAGCGTCACCGCTCTTTTGGGATGATCGGAGACGGGTATTCGTAGCAGACCGCCACATCTGCGCCGACGGTCTCCATGATTTGTCCCTGCCGGTGAAGCTTGTAGGCCATTCGCTCACTGAGTAACAGCGATGACTGCAGGGGACTGGACTCGTTGCTGGCCCAGCCAGAAAACGGGTACATCGAACCCTGAGAGCCGGCGCACCAGAACAAAATATCGAGTGGTTTGTTGAATGCACTGGCAATCGCATCTGCCGCACAGGCGCCCTGGGCGATCGGGTTAGCAAACAAAATCGCTTCCGGATTCAGAATGGTGGTCAGGCTGCTGTCCACCCAGGTCGGGTCGATTTCGGATAAATAGGCAATATCCATATCGCCTCCTTCCAGGCACCCGGCTGAGGTCATGATGTTCAGCCAGTAGGTCAGCGGATACTTGTACCAGTGGACGTGATAGAAGGCCCCGTTCACCTGCCTGTCATCCTTCTTAGCCGTACCCATCCCGGTCTTGCCGAGATTGATACTGAATCCCCCGAGGTTCACCATGCAGCCAGGTGAACGGCTGACATCCGTCATGGCCATCGGCTCCCAGTAGCCAATCGCCAGACCGATACGAACAAATATCGGGGGCGGTGCGGGACAGTACTGAACCGGACTGGCCGGATTCACGGTATCCGGGCCACCTCCGGCCGCAACCGACACACTCCCGATGGACATCGGAAAAATGCATTGCCAGCAGACATCGGTGATCGGGTTAACAAAACGTCCCTCGCAGGAGGGGTCCGCAGCCGCACTGAGGCTGTATCCCCACATCATCAGGGCACTCAGAAACAGGGTCAGGGATTTCACTGAAACGTCCTTATTTAACAGGAAAGGTTTCGATATTCAGCCGCTCACCGGAGGGCGCCGGCGTAATACGCGCCGGCACACTGGTCAGGCCGAACCGTTTTGAAAGCACACCGTTCTGGTCAAAATAAATCCGGCTGTCCAGCGCAGCCGAGGTGTCAGGGACGCTGCCCCGGACCAGGATAATCTTGCTCATCAGCGTTTCCGGCACCTGGCGTTTCATCCAGGCTATCTGGTCAGGATCGTCGCCGTTGATAAAGTACAGGGTCTGCATAAAGGGCACGGTTTTCAGGGGATTGATGAGCTCGCCCTGGTGAGCAAACACCCGCCCTTCGTTATCCTTCAGGTCTTCCGTCAGGCGAATGCTGGGGTCAAACCAGCGTTGCGCATATTTCTCCGCTCTGTGCAGCCCCTCCACCGGGGCCGGGCGCTGGCTGTTCTCGATCACCCGCTGCTTAAACTCGCCCATTGTCTTATCCCACTGGCCGGATTGTTGCAGTCCCTGCAGCCGCTGCGTGATAAGTTCCAGCATGTCCTGCTCACGGACGGGCCATAAATCCCCCCAGGTTCCGAGGTCGGCGGCATAGGTCAATGGCGACAACAGACAACTGGCTAGGAGGTAACGACGAAGACGTATCATTCGCGGCCTCCTTTCATCCGGCGGGCGATGTCCGTCTGGATTGTCCGGGTCACATCGGGAGCGCCCTGAACCACCGCCGGCGAGACCAGGATGAGGACATGATGTTGTAGCTGGTAATCCGCCAGGCTCTGCTCCAGCGCACTGTTAAACCGCTCCGACAGCGCTTTGGACTGCGCCTCTGACAGCTGTTTCTGACTGACACTGTCCATAAAACTGTCGAGCGTTTTCTTCATATCAAAGGCCACCACCCGCGGCGTGGTGTACTCCAGTACCACCCGCGTGAGGAAGACGTTGGTCGCCAGCGTGAAGAGCACCAGGGCAACGATGACGGAAACCCGGCGGAAGGTTGAGGACGTCGTGCTTGTCTGTTTTTCTGTACTGTTTTCCATCAGGCTGTATTCCTTACGTTATCGCGTGCGATGCGGGCTTCCAGCTCAGCCATTTCCGCCGGGAAGTTAAGGCAGGCCAGCTCATACACCGCGTCATGAATATCGACACCCTCCTTCCGACGCGCCTGGATAAATTCAAAGTCCGCGCCTTTGGAGGAATACATGGCCCGGCTGAGCGGGTCGACGAACAGACGATGCCAGGAGCAGTTCGCTTCCACCTGCAGCATGAAAGAACTGAACCACTGCTCTTTTGCAGAGCCGAAACTGTTAATCATGTCCTGCTCCATCTTTGAGAACTGATCCGGATACAGCTGGTTATATTTGGCGAACTCTTTGGCTGACTGTTTGAGGATCGACTTGTACGAGGAGTTACCCCAGGCCGCCCGGGCTGCGGTGGATGCGGTGGGAGAATCGAAGTCGACTATATTCTGGGTGATGGTGATGTAGGCACCGGTATGCCGGCGCGCGGTCCGGTACCCTTTCTCAATAAACTGCCCCACTTTTTCGTTTTTGAAATCGAGCAGTTTCCAGCCTTCGTCAATGACGTTGAGCTTTTTCAGGCTCCGGGGGGACTGGTACATCCGGTTCTCGATATAGATAATCAGCGAGAACATGACGGCAATCAGCAGAGACGGGCGCGATTCAAGTCCCCCCAGTTCCAGCACCACCATCCGGGCGTCATCGCGCAGGGTGGGTTTGTCCGAGTTAAAGTACTCCCCGTAAATCCCGTTCACCGTGTACTGATCGAGGAGAATAATCATCTCGTCCAGGCGGCTGCGGATGGTCGGAGAGTCGGCATATTCCTCACTGTCTTTGGCGCTCTGCAGGAACGCCACCACATCATCGATGCGGGCATGCGTCCCTTTGCTCAGCCAGGCCGCCTGCACAGCCTGCAACAGCAGGCCTTCGTGGACCTCATCCAGGTTACCGTTCGGACTGGCCATCACTGACATCTGGTCACGGATACGTTCCGCGGAGAGGTCAAAGTGGGCATCATCGAGAATATTGGCGAACGGGTTAAACTTCAGCGAATCACCATCGAGGTAGACCCCGCCCATGTTTTCGCACAGGGACTTATAGCCATCCCCCATATCGAACACCCAGGCAAAACCGCCGGAGTCCAGCACGCTGCGGATCAGCGGCTGTATCAGCCCCGTTTTACCTGCCCCGGAGGTGCCGCAGACCGCCATATTGAAGTTGGTGTTATCCATGCCTTCATAAAAAAGGTCGATATACGCCAGCTGGTTGCGGTAGGTCGGCGCCAGCAGACCGGCCGGGGCCAGCGGGCTGTCGGCCACCACGGGCAGAAGATTGGCGACCTGGAACGTTTCGGCCCGTTTGACCACCCCGGCCGCCTGCAGCTCTCTGAACAGTCCCTCACCGGATTTGAAGGGCAACATGGCCAGAAAGTTACGCAGGTGATGGTAGCGGGCAGGGATCAGCTGGAAACCGCCTTTACGAAAACTGTTCAGCACCTGCTGTTCGGTGGTGAGTGAGGCTTCAACATTGTCCTGGGTATAGGTGGTGATATTGAAAAAATATGACACAAGGCTGGTCTGGTTGGTCGCCAGACGCTGGCGGATATCACCCCATTCTTTGACTTCTTTCTCCACTGACGGGAAGTATTTGGCGTAAGAGGTTTTGCTTTTCTTCTCCAGGTCCATGAACTTCAGGTTGGCTTCATTCTGGGTCTTCACCTGGTCTTCCACCATCAGTGTCAGTGTGATCACAAACGGACAGGAGATGGAGAGCTCAGGGCTCAGTAAATTGGCGTAGTTATCCGCACTGGTCCAGAGGAAGGCAATTTCCGGGTCACGTTCAAGGTGATAGCTGGTCACCCTGGTGACTGTCTCTTTCCCGTTGTGACCAAGACGACCGATCTTCAGGTGCCCGGCCGTGACCTTCATGTCAAAACTGTCTTCCACACACTGATAGTTGAGGTCCTGATACGGGTCCAGTTTATAGGGTTTGTGATACATCTCCCCCGGATCAGGATTAATCACTTCACGCATCAGTTCGACCAGCGCGGCACCGTCCATAACACGCGTGGGAATATAGGCGCCACCCAGTGAGGCGCGGATAATTTTGACCTGGTTCTCAAGCTCGACTATCTGTGCTTTGCTTTTCTTTTTTCTCGGGATACAGCAGGAAATAAAGACCCGATAGTTCCGCAGGGTCAGGGGTAAATCCATGCTTTCCGGCAAAGGGAAGCGGGTTTCTGCCGCGCGGAGATAATAGGCACGGGTAATGGCGTTGAACTTCTCCGCCTCCTTACCGCTCCAGCTAAATTCACGCAGCCCGTACTCAATGTCGTTCCCGACGAGCTTACTGGACACCAGATTAATAGTGAACGGCACGCCACGAGGGATTTTTGTCCGCAACAAATGCTCCAGTGTGCCGACAATATCCTTGTTTGCCCCCGGCAGGGGTCGGGCTTCCAGCATAAAGCCGATCGTTTTCGTGTTAATAAAAAGCCCTGTTTCAGAATCATAATCCTGATAGGGTAAAATCCGGCTAAACTGGGGGAAATTCATGCTGCCCAGCGTGTCATTCGCTTTCGCAGATTCATCAGGTAACTGTAGTGCCGACACAAGCGAGTTCACGGCCTGAGCGACGGTATCCATCAGGTTATTACGCATGTGAGCGTTCCTTAATGAGCGTTTAAATAATAAAAAAAGAGATGAAGCAGCAAACAACAGACATGTCAGACGCTGTATTTTTTATGGGATAACTAAGCATATCTAAAAGTGAGTACAGGGATGAACACTAACATCATCATCGAGGTGCCCAGTTGCCAGATAAAAATAACATCCGACAACAGTGCCCCCTGCCATAAACAGATAAGAAGCGAGATAATTAATGCAGCAACATGAAAAAGAATAACAGCCAAAAAGAGCACCCCTGAAAGCTCTCCGTCACTGACATCAACTCTTAAACAGGCAATATAAAACACCAGTAAGCTGCAGATAATAAACACACCGTCATGGCGTATACTCTGAATGAAATCTGGTGTGTACTCTCCAGCCAGTCCGTTGTAAGTCAATCTGACACCCAGATAGATGAGCCAGTACAACGCAGGAATAAGCAAAAAACCATACTTTTTAATCAAAGCCATAATTAAAAAACCTCATTAATAATTATTATGCCAACCGGGTAAATTCATTTATCGCCAGCCTTATGTAATTGCCACTGACGGATATATTCACCCCTCATCGGAGCGGGTTTTACTTAATACCTGAAGTTGCTTATTCCTCTCGTTACACTCTGAGGCTATTTTATTCGCTGAGCGAAGGGTTAACGGCTTCGGGTTATTACGAAGCACCATCCAAAAAGCCTCTCCCGCACAGGGTATTTCATGAGAAATATCCAGCAACTGTTCTTCGGTCGCTATTTTGTCACCTCTGTATTCCGAGTCATAAAGATAAAACAAAAAACCTGCAAAAATGATTATTACAGACAAACTAAGAACATGTTTAAACCAGCTCATCTCATCTGATTTCATTTATTTTTAGCCTTATACAATTGCCATTCAGAGATATAACGATAATATTTTTCGGACGGTACATTGATGATAACCCCGGCGCAATCCAGTCTATTCACAGGCTCTGAAAAGGCACCATCCCGAATGTTGACTTCCATCAGTTTGCATTCTGTGTGCCAGTGTTTACCTGCTTCCAGGTCATCCATTGATACCGTCATAATCAGGATGGGGAGTATCCCAGCCAGTCCCACCACGGCGGCCAGTGAGCTCCAGATAAAGGTGTTCCCAGCGTTAAAACGGCTTTGATACTTCTGTGGGATTGCACACATTGATGCTGCCAGGATGCCCCCCACAATAAAGAGCGCCAGAAATATTCCCGCTATCCATCCCAGATTGATACCATAGTAAAATGCGTTCATTTCAAGTTTCTCCTGGTATCGTTCGGTGGCTCACTGGCTTTGATTTCAATATTTTCATCTTTATGATGTTCAGCACCACGTCCTCAACGTTCCTCTTTGTACCAGAGCCTGACACAAACAAATCGATATTCTTTCACTATCGTTTCAATCGACATTATTGAAACCGTATTGTTTTCAATCCATTCATTCATATCAATAGTCGCTTGCTTTTCATCCTGAGAGATAAAGAATGTACTCTCTTTAAGACCAGTGAAATCTTTAAAGTTAATCATCCTGCATCACCTCTGATTTTTAGATTTGTTATACGCAGATACTGCCTGGTCGTATTTTCCCTTCACCACATTAACAACGACCCCGGAACAATCCAGTCGATTAATGTTACCAGTTAAAAAACCGGTAGGAATATCAACCTCCTTCAGAATGCAGTCAGCTGACCAGTATTTACCGTCCTTAATTAAATCGTCATTGCTGGGTTGTGTTAATTTAAAAAAAAACATTACACCCACCAACACAACCATAACCAAACAAAAGCAATTTATAATCCTGTCATCCCACATGTTTTTTATCACCTCTGCCTAATCATTTAACTGTCTAACCATTTAAATACCATAACCACGCCTGTAAACACCATAATTAAACAGACCCATATAATCGCCGTAAAATCAGATGTCTGACTTCCTTCTTTCACAGCACCGAGCACTGATAAAAAAATCAATCCACCAGGGACCATCAAAATAAGTGCTATAACCAGACAGATGGGTTTCAATTTACCTTTCAGCATAAAATATTTATGTACGCTACCGCCCATCCCTTTCAACGCACAGGGCACTCGTTTAAAGCCAGTAATAAAAAGAGATATACAGCGCCATTAACGGCGCTGTTGATTAGTTAATGCGGGGCTGGCCCCATGCCGATGGCTTAACCACAAATACAACCGTTGTGGGCTGGTGATAAACATCATCTGAATCTACATACGGCGCTATCCACAAAGACGTTGTCTCCTCCCCTTTTCTCAATGGCCGGGGATAATTACCTGGCAGCGTTGACGGTGACGAAAACGTTGACGCGACCACCGGTAAAGACATTTTTACTACCGGCAAAGACTGGCTCCGTTTCTCGGTTTCGAAATATGCTGCTTCATTCTTTGCCGTTGGATTATTTAGGTACACTGCACGTGCTCGATCTTTTTCCACGGCCACTCTGGCCCGGGTCAGGTTGGGCTGTGGCGGCAACGGGTACGAATTAACTGACGTTGTTCTGAAATTACCCTCAGCCAGTTGTGGCAACCCTGCCGCAGCCGGCTTTGCCGAAGCACTTTCCTCTTTTGCTTTCGCCTTTTCATTGGCCTGCTCCATCGTCATACAGGTATCCGATGTCGTGGCATTACATTCAAATTCCGTCTCTGTGCCCGCGCACCCGGTTAAAAGCAAAGCGCTGCCCAGAGGAATTAACAGTATTAATTCCTTCATATATTCACCTGTCCTCTGTTTATTTATTAAAAATTAATATCCCGTCACTCCGGTCCGGGGAGTACTCCCGATAACTATCGAGCCCCCCGTAAATACCATCGCCATCAGCAGCCAGAGCCAGAGAATATTTTTTGTGTAACCCTGGTCGATATGTGCTGCGTACCCTGTCGCATCCGTACTGACAGTCGTGCAGGCTTCCTGTAAAACCGGAGACAGCAGTGGCTTCACCGCATCACCATTAAGTGCTTCACGCGAAGCTGGCCCCGTGCAGTCGTGAATGACATATCCTTCGCGTTGCACCGATTCAATGGTCTTCACCAGCATCTGCCCGGGCGTGTTATGCCCAGTCCAGAACACAACGACAACCAGCAACATCATCATACCGAGCGGATACACCACCGCATACTGAACCAGCCAGTGAGTCCAGCGCAGCGTTGACAGAACGAGAGTGATGAGAGACTTAACCATTGTTTTCTCCCTGAGATGCAGCCCCTGGCGAGAACTCGCGCGGGTCAAGCTTGCCCAGTTTCTTCAGCATCTCATCGGTATTAAAACCATTGAGGTTCCCGCCGGATTGCTGTGACCTGCTCTCGGGTTGTTCAGGTTGTGCCTGGTTCTGCGCCTGTTGTTGCCCGTTCTTTTCCGCTTCCAGCTCTTCAATGGTTTTCAGCTGGAAACCGTCCTGGAACACCACCGTGACTTCGTTACCGGCACCAATCGGGATGACCGGGTGATACTGTTCAGCGCGTTTGATGTAATACTCACTCAGGGTCTGTGCGGCTTTGGATGCCCCGCCGCCAATCCCCATCTTAAGCACATCCCCGGCGCCAACGGATGCCGTTGCACCCAGGCCAACAGCAGGTTGCGAAGCCCGCTCCATGCCCTGACCAATCCCGTCAACAAAGCCTGCGCCCCAGGCCCAGCCGAGGATTTTGCCGTTACGCATCACCACCTCGCCTTTCACACCGTTCTTGCCCATAAATGAGACGTGACCGTTAATCGGCTGGTCGATGGTTTTATCCCCTTTGATGCAGCTGATATTGCGGGTCCGGACAATGGCGCGCTCACTGGAGACATCCCCCCAGGCTTCCAGGCCGACAAAGCAGCCGGTCAGGTCATAGGTTTTACTGTTCGGCATTTCCACCCGACCGATGATGCGTAACTGCATCGGTACGGTTGATTCATTCCCGGTCACGGAAGCATTCGCATCGGCGCCTTCGATCAGACTGCTTTTCGCAAAACTGCCTGACGGGATATACGGCAGCTCCCTGCCCTTTTTCCCTTTGTTGTAGATGAACGTTTTACGGTTGATCTGGTTCGGTACCGGTACAGACTGATAACTGACCTGCGGGGGTTGCACAGCACCGTTACCCGGATAGAAAGCGGTCGGCGGCGGTACCGCACCACCAGGCTGTGGCGGATAATTTGCCGGTTGCGGTTCACCTTCCGGCCCGGGTGCCGGAGAGGGAGGGGTCGGCGCCGGCTCTCCACCGGGAACGGATGGCCTGACGCCCAGCGTCCTCAGTTGCTCCTGCATCGCGGCATTCTCATTGCTGAGTTGCTCGATACGAACCTGATCGGCAGCACGGCCCTTACTCAGTATGTCCACTTCGCCCTGCAGTGCGCCAAAGCGCTTGTTCAGGTCCGCAGCAGTGGCCTGCATCTCCGTTGTCGCATGCTGCTCCACTTTGCTGTTGAAATTACTGTCAACCACGCCTGTCATATCCGGGGCAGGCTCTCCCTGCACGGGGGCCTCTTCTTCCGAACTCAGGTTCAGGTCAGAAAGATACATTCCCCCCCCGATGGCGCCCGCGCCACCGACCAGAATGAGGCCCAGCCACAGGTACTGCTTACGTTTGATGATCGTATTGAAGTTGGCCATCAGCGCCCCCCTTCAGAGGTGGTGATCCAGACCTGCATCCGGCCACCACCGGTCAGCTGACCAGCAGGACTGCTGAGCATGATGGCGCGGGTGCCGGGTTGCCAGAAATCGCTTTCGCGGATCATTCGGGGCGAAAAACTGATATTTTCGAGGCTGTAACGCACCACTTTCAGGTGATGCCCGGTCCAGACTTTTTCCGCTGTCGCACGAAGACCAGCGGGCACCTGCAGTGATTCCGATGTGACAGGAACAGCCTGGTATTCATCAGGGATCTGGCCCTGGCGAACAGCACGGTTCAGGGAAACCAGAATGCCTTCATACGGACTGGATTCTTCCCATGATTTAGCGGGACCCGGTGTCCCCACGAGCTCGGAGACCAGCTGGATAGTCCGGCCAACCCCGGCGCGTGGTACCGCCCGGATGGAAAAGTTCAGTCCGCGCTCGGTTTCCACAATAAACGTGAACGGTTTTTTGCTGACCGTGGCCAGAATGGCGCCACCGCTGTCGGTCTGCTCCTGGTTTGTCAGACCGCCGTCCAGACTGTTAATCGCGGTGATACGGTCACCGGGAACGGTGAAGAGGTTGGGGTCCGTGTTACTCACGGCGATGTTTGCCTGTCCGCCGTTCGCCAGGGGAACAACGGTCGGCGCCAGCGTACCGCTGAGGGTGGCCGATATCGCAGGTAGCGAAAAGAACAGGCAACCGGAGAGAAATAACGGGTTAATTTTTTTCATTATTTATTTCTCCAAAACGCGCCAGCCAGCTGACACCATCCACACGATTAAACTGCAGGACGTAACTTTTAATTTCACTGTAGGGGGCAGAATCCCCTATCCACGTTTTCAGTTCTCCGCGGATATCCACCCGATTTTCAGCCGGGTACGTACGGACAGACGTCATATAAAAAGAGGCATTCACATTGTTGTCTTTTATCCGCTTAGCATCTTCTGCCAGCTGGATTTTGAGGCTGTTCTGCGCCCCGGGAAAAACATACCGGAGCAGCTGGGCATGCTGGGCGTCGACCGTTTCCGGGGTGACATTCAGACGCAGCGCAATAAAACTCAGTCCTAACTGTTCAAGATAGGATGCGTCCGCCTGATTCTGAGAAACAGCGAAAGGTGCATTGAACAGCATGGGAGTCACAGCCACTTTCTGTTCGGTCTGCAGGCGGTAATTATTAATACCCTGAATAATATTCGTGGTCAGACTGAGGCCCAGGACTGTCCCCAGACAGATATAACCCAGCGCAATAACGCGCGTGGTATTGAGCCTGGCTCCATGTTCCATATGTTAATTCCCCGATTATTTAATCCACTGCCGGAAACAGGAGTCCGGAACATCATGAAAGAAGCCTTTAAGAAGGGAGGTTGGCAGATACCAGTAAATCAGGTCGCGTAGCCAGGAACTGCCCCGCCCTTTTTTCAGTTTCTTGATACCCCAGAAAACCAGTGCCGCTGCGGCCATACCAAATAAGAACTTACTGGTCCAGAAACCCCAGCCGAGACAAATCACGGCCGGGATAAGTTCATCAAGATATAAGCCAAACCAGCGGCTCTGGTTAGTCAGTGTTTCCGGGAAACGGTATTTCTTTAATTCGTCTCCCGTCATCACCTTTATCCTGTTAGTAACCTGCGACCGACATACCGACGGTAATAAAGGTCGAAATGATGGCGAAGCCAAACAGGAACTTCACGTTTTTGGTCATCATATACATGATGCCGCCCGCGATAACTTCAGCCAGAACAACCCATTTGACCACGCTGGAAGACTTGCCGAAGGTGCCTTTCACGGTGGTATCACCGGATTTCATCAGGTCTGTTGCGGTGGTGGTGGCCATAGCAACGTCCGGGAAGAACGATGCCAGAACAGCCAACGGCAGCGCAGCCTTGGTCACTTTCAGCGCTGTCTTTTTATTGAAAACGCGTGACATAAAAGACGGTTTGGTTTCTTCAGAGAAAGCATTTCCCTGAACACTTAATACAGCATTCATATTTATTTCCTTTAAAAAGAATGATTATTTAAAACAGCTAGAAAACTTTAAACTACATAATTTATTATGTCTTTTTACCTCCTGGCTCAGTGATTTCTGAATTATAAAAATCCGGGAAACGTTCAAGGTGATCTTTCAATCGCAAATATGCCTCAGACGTTTTACTTCTTCTGCTTCTGTCTTTAGCTTTGATTAGCCGACGATTAGTCTCTTCATCCAGCTTCAGAAGCACATTTTTTCCTGGCGCAGATCGTGCGTTACTCCTAACCGCTCTTTCCAATCGTCCTCCAAAAAAACAGTTAATAAACTTTAATAAAGTTTACATTGACAAGAACAAAAGTAAACAAATAAAGGTGGGATTTTGAGTAAATCCCACTTACATTCATTTACCGGAAATGTCCTTTGATTATAGAAAACCCTTTTCGGGCAAGAGGCTTTGATATATTAGAAATGAGTATATGGTAAAGTGATGATGAGATTTGAAGTAAAATTAATTCATCCTGGTTACTAACCTTTAATACCCTTCGTATTTCCAAGGAATAATTTCTCGATGTTTTCTCACTAATACCAATAAGATTTGAGATCTGACCATGAGTAAAGCCGAAGGAGTGTAAATGTAGCACATACCATTTATTAACGTTCTCCTTAGCCAAAGAAGATATAAGATCGAGAAAAGAATTTTTAAAGGAAACCAACTTATCGGAAAAATCAAAATCCAGAGTTTTAATGTTAACAAAAGTCCACTTCGTATAAACCCTGTCACATACAAAAAAACCTTCAATTAAAATGCTACAATTATATTTACCGATCGTAACACCATCAACGATTTTCCCCCCTCCATATGTAATTACACGGACATCTTCCTCGTTAAGAGATCTTAAATCAGAGTGTGAGAATAGAGAAAAAACCTTACTTATATTAATATCTTCTAAAATTTTTGAAGTTAACAATAGATTGCTATGGACGATGATACCCGATGAATCCCGAATGAGACATGGACAAGACGAAACATCAGCCAGATGGAATAAAGAATTCACCAATTCCGTTTGACTGCATACTGAGTTTTGACTACGATCCTTCGCACACATAGGTTGCCTCCTTAGAAGGTTCTATGGATAGTTAGCGTCAGAGGGTGCATCCTCTGACGCTAATGTTTCTCAATTTTTAAACTACACCTGAATTATAAAACTCACTTTCAATAAAGTCACCAAATAAGCATAGATCTTTATTCTGAATAATCATCAATGAATAGAACAATTATTCATCCTTGAATAAAAAAGCACTCTATTTATACAATCAATCACCTTTCTACGAAAAGTCTTATTCTACTCTTCGTCTTCGCTCTCCTCGTCAGGGAAAAATCGGAGCATAACCTCCTGAACATCATCCCGGATATTTTCAATAAGTCCCGGCCACTCCCATCTCGGATTTCCACTGACATGAGGACTCAGGCATTCAATGCCGAGAACTTTATTAACTGTAAATTGCGTTTTAATCACACTTTCCAGTAAGGCCTTGTTGAAGGCCATCTGATTGAAACCAGATTCTTTGCGTTCCATCTGAGCTTCATAAACACGCAAGCCTAGTTCCAGCAACATTGTTGATATGCTTGAAAAGCTGATGTCCTTATCTTTTGCCCCTTCAACACGTCTTTTCTCAACAATCGCATTAATTTTATCAGCAACCTCATCACTGACATAAGCCTGAACTTTAGCCACGTCATACTCCTTATAAAAATCCAGATTTCATATTTTATAAACTCCAGCCATTACGCATGAATCGTCCACGATTCGAATCGTGAATCGAATCTAGATTCATACTGTTTTTTTGCAATTCACCAGGCGAATCACATCACGAATTGAATCTAGAGTCAATTCACCTTAACCACCTGAATTTAATATTATGAATCGTAAGCGATTCATTAGCGATTCGTTAATGAATCGTCGGTAATTCATTGACGATTCGCTATCGTATAATCTTATATTAAATAAATTAATTTAACTCACACTAAACCACTGTTCTTAAATGCAAATCTGCAAAATTTTAATTTTGCGTAGTGTGTGGTGATTTTGTGGTGAGGAGTGC